>BCSF01000217.1_pt1 | contig 25796 bp, 44 predicted proteins | sample 1016431 | NCBI WGS metagenome assembly BCSF01 (sample SAMD00045685;SAMD00045686;SAMD00045687;SAMD00045688;SAMD00045689;SAMD00045690;SAMD00045691;SAMD00045692;SAMD00045684;SAMD00045690;SAMD00045691;SAMD00045692;SAMD00045684;SAMD00045685;SAMD00045686;SAMD00045687;SAMD00045688;SAMD00045689, study... | reverse complement strand
TTCTGACTGGCGGTAGAACATATTTGTTAGCACTTGAAAAAGATGATTACATTGAGATGAAGTGGGCTGTAACTAGCACGAGTGGAAGTTTAAGTAGTTCTCCTGCAACTTCTTTTGCGCCTGCTTCTCCTGCATCAACATTAGCGATAACGAGGATACATGCCTAAAGATATAATATTGTCGAATGATTTAGAAAAATGCCGCCCTTGGATAGAGGCGGCTTTGGAATATACAGGCGGTACACACTATTTCGATGATATTGTAGAAAGCATTAGTGCAGGAACAATGCAATTATGGGCAGCGCCAAGGGGGTGCATTGTCACTGAAATTGTGGTATATCCTAGAAAAAAGGTGCTAAACATATTTTTAGCAGGCGGCGAGTTGGATCAAATATTAGATATGGATAATGATGTAAAAAATTGGGCAAAACAGCATGGATGCACTGCGGCAACAATGTCTGGACGTATGGGTTGGAAAAAACCATTAGCACCGTTAGATTGGAAATTGCAGCATGTAAGTTTCTTAAAGGAGTTTAATGATGGCTAAAGGCGGCAGAGAAAATACAGATAGAACAATGCCTGCATTTTTTGAGACTGGATTGCAGCAAGCAATTGGAATGTCTCAAGATTTAGCGGCAAGGCCATATGCGGAATATAGGGGGCCAGATGTTGCAGCATTTAGCCCAATGCAAGACGCAGCGTTCCAAAATACACAAGATGCGGCTGCAGCCTTTGGGATGGGTACTGGTGCAGGTAATTACATGCCAACACCTGTCCAAGACGGTGGGGCAATGGGGTACTCATCAGCGCCAATTTATGACGCAGCGAAAGCTAATTTGGTAGAGTATTCACCTGCAACAGCCGATTATATTAGTAGTTTTGGAATAGATCCAGTTACAGGAGCCGTTGGTAGTAGAGTTCCCAATAGGCAACCAGTAGCATTAGAAATGCAAGGTGGAAGAGGGGGTAAATAATATGGCAGGTGCAGCAAATCCAAATATGGTTCAACCTACAGCAAATCCATATAACCAAGCTTCAATGGCGCAAATGGGCGCGATGAACAGAACGGCACAAGGTTTAAATCAAACCGCAGCGCAAGGCATGGGTGCATATGCAAATCCTTATGAGCAAGCTGTTGTTAACAAAACATTGAGAGATGTAGGTGGTGCGGCGCAAATAGGTTTAAACACTCTTGACGCTCAAGCTACTGCGGCAAACGCTTTTGGTGGTTCTAGGCATGGAATAGCAATGGCAGAGGCGGCTAAAGGATATCAGCAACAAGCATTAGATAAAGTTGGAGCATTACGACAACAAGGTTTTAACACTGCATTAGGCGCTTCCCAAGCTGACCGAGCAGCACAGTTAGGAGCAGCTAATCAGTTAGCAAATTTAGGCAGACAGTCATTTGGTTACGGACAGGCGATTGGAAACCAACAGATGCAACAGGGCGCTATGCAGCAACAAATGATGCAAAACTTAATTAATGCAGGCAAACAGCAATACGGACAATACACAGGTCAACCTATGCAAAACCTGAATACACTTTTAGCAGGCATATCTGCGACGCCTGATGTTTCGGGGCAAAGTAAGAGTTTCCAACCGGGCCTTTTTAACTATTTGCAACTTGGCGCACAGATGATGCCATAAAGATATAAGGGCAAAAAAATGAGCAATTTCAACTTCTTAGACATGCTGATGGGCAAAGCAAATCAAGCAACACAAAGAGATCCTAACCAATTATTAAGCCCTGCGAAAAGATTTGGTAAGGGTTTAGATGCGCTCGTTTTAAGAGGTTATGGTATAGGCGATCAAATTGTCGAGCAGGCAAACAAACAAGCTGCATTTGATCTGCAAAACAATCAAAGACAAGATACAATAAAAGGATTGCAGCAACGTGCGGCGGCAGGCGATAAGGCGGCAGCTTCCTTGCTGATGGCTGTGGAAAACAGATCCTTGACGCCATCAGATGCTATGAAAATCTACTTTAGACAGCAATTTCAAAAGCCTACCAAAACAGTATCGCAGATGACAGGCGAACAGCTAAACGCAAGAGATAAAACAACAGCTTATGATCCTAAGAAGGTCTACAATGTTGGTAGTGACGGTAATGTTACGGCTGTTGGCGGCGGTGGCTTCAATATAAATTTAGGTGACGAAGGTAAATTGTTGCTTAAAGAAGGCGCTGACACAACAAAACGTATTTTAGGTGATTACAGTAATTCGCAAAAAGCAGCTACTAACATTGCGCTCCAAAGACAAATGATAAACAGTCAAGATTTTAGAAGTGGTTTTGGGGCAGATCTTATTGAAAATACTAAAAAATTATTTGCTCAACTTGGGTTCGGTGATGCAGGTGTTTCTACAAATGAAACTTTTAGAAATATAGCAAACCAACAGGTTTTAGATAGGTTAGGTGGCAGTCTTGGCGTTGGTGTTAGTGAAGGTGACTTACAATTTATGAGAGATATGGTTGCTAATATCGGCATGACTAAAGAGGGCATAACAGAATACTTGATGATCCAAGAAATAATGGCTGAACATGCAAATCGTGAATATAAATTTATGGTTGATTATATTCGACGCCAAGATGAAGCGCTTGGTAGGCAAACAGGATTTGTTCAAAATCCATATTTGTTTGCAATAGAATTACAAAATCATTTGGCAACTTTACCCAAGCTTTTCGAAGATGAAGAATAAGGACGCGCAAAATGGCTGAAGAACAAAAATCATTAGAAGAAATGACAGGCGATGAACTGTTCCAAGAATACATGGCTATTAAAGATGATGCCTTTAAACTTCGAAGAATTAAAAAAATAAAAGATTTAGGTAAAAGTAAATTTAAAAGAAATTTTTTCGAAGAAGGTGATGTAAACTTTGAACCGAAGCCAGAATTATCGCCTAGTGAATTTGGAACCGATGTTCTTAAATCAGGTGGTTCTGGTTTAGCAAGAGGCATTACAGGCGCGATAGATACTCCTGCGCACCTTACAAATTTAGCCATAGCAGGTGCAGATTTAGCTAATCGTAAAATATTAGGTAATGAGCAATTACCAGAAGGTTTTGCAGGAACAGTTAAAGACACATTAAGGGGCGCTATTCCTCTCGTTGGAGATTTGTATAATTTTACTGAACCGCAAGCAAGAATGGCGGCTGATAAAGTAGCACCAGAATTAATGAATTACGAACCGCAAAGCACAACAGGTGAAGCGGTGCAGCGTGTAGGTGAGTTTTTACCGTTTGCAGGTAAGAATGTTGTTACGATGGGTGTATTGCCTGCGTTGACATCATTGTATGCAGGAAAGCAATTTGAAGGAACGGCGGCTGAAGTGCCTGCCGAAATAATAACAGCTATAGTTACTCCTATTTTGGCTAAAAAAATTGTTAGTCCACAGGGCGGTGAAATAACTGGTCAAACAAAAAAATATATTGATTTGTTAAAAAAAGAAGGTGTCATTCCAACTGCAGGTACAATGCTTAATGATGCACAAATATTAGCATGGGAAGAAGCAACAAAAGCAGGACGCAATATGCAAGAGGCGGCTGTAGAAGCGTTTAGTCGTGCTGCATTAAAAAAAGTTGGTATTAATAAAAATCGCGTAGAGGCTGCAGATTTAGAACAAGTTTATAGAAATATAAACAAGGGTTACAGAGACACAATCGACAGTCTTGATATAAGTAAAGGCAAAATGGTTCCAACGCAAAGTCAAGTTGATGATTTAAAATTAGCTTTTAGGGATTATCAAGGCAACGTCAACATGACTACTGACACGCCAATTATTAGACAAGTTTTTAATGTTTTAGATAAGTCATTAAAAAGCGGCCAATCTCTTAGCAAAAACCAGATGAAGTTTTTTCAGCGTAACCTTAACGCAATGACAAGAAAAGGTGACGTTAACGGAGAGTTTGCGAGAAGGGCAGTGCCAATTCTTAATGACATGATACACAAAAATCTTGGTAAAGAGGGTAAAGCCAAACTGTTAGAAACAAACAGGTTATTTAGAGATTTTCTAGCTATTGAAAAGACAGTAGACAGAGGGGAAGGTTTTTATACAGGCTTAGTAACGCCGCAGAAATTAGCAACAGCTACTAGCCAAGTTTTTAAAAGAGACAAATTGTTTGGCAGATCAGAGTTAGGAGAACTTGCAAGGGCAGGCAGCGCAACAATGAAAACTTTACCGCAGGCAGGTAACTATAGAGAAAGATTAAACGCAGGTGGTATGGCTGCAGGTCAAACGCAAGCAAGTTCGGGCGCGGCAGGCTTCGGGCTTACAGGTGATCCTGCAACGGCTGCTACAATGTATGCTGCAGGGTCATTACTTGCGCCTATAAGAAACAGGGCAATGACTTCTCCTATGGGTCAGGAATATTTAAAAAATCAATTAATTACTAATCAGGGCGAAATGGGATTATTGCGTATGCTAGGCGCAAGCACACTTCCAAATATGTAAGGATAAAATATGCGGTTAGAACCACTAGACCAAACACAGATAGAAAGCATTGTTTCCAAAGCCATACAGGATGCAGTGGATTTTTGTGATAGTGAGATAGCGCCCCAAAGAGTAAAAGCGCAAAGATATTTTGATTTAGAATGTGATCTCGGTCACGAAGATGGCAGGTCAAGTGTTGTTGCTTCCAAGTGTCGTGAGGTTGTGCGAGGCATAAAACCTTCTTTGCAACGTGTGTTTCTAACTAGCGAAAAACCTGTTGAGTTTGTTCCTAGAGGTGCAGAAGATGTGCAGGCTGCAGAGCAAGCAACGCAATTTATTAATTATAAGTTTCAACAAAACAATGGCTATAAAATAATAAACGATGTTTTTCAGGACGCGCTCGTCAAAAAGACAGGCATAGCTTACGTTTATTATGACGAAAAAACAGAGCAAGAAACGCACACATTAAGAGATTTATCAGATGATGAATTTACATTGTTAGTGTCGGATGATGGCGTTGAAGTATTAGAGCATGAAATGAAAGTTTCCGCTTCTGTTGACGAAACAGGCGCAGAAATTGAACTGCCAAAGCATGATGTTAAACTTGTTAAAAATAAAACTAATGGTGACATGTCTATTGAAAGTGTGCCGCCAGAAGATTTTTTTGTAGATAGAAACGCTAGAAGTATAGAAGATTTTTACATCTGCGGTCACAGCACAGAAATGCGTGTTTCTGATGTCTTGGCAATGGGTTTTAAAATAGAAGATTTAGAGGGTTTAGATAAAACAGAATATTCTGCAACAGACGATGAAGCAGAGTTTGAGCGCAGAGGATATGCTGTTGACGATGGCGAAGATGAAAATATCTCAGGAGCATCTAAAAAAATTACAGTGACACAGGCTTTTATGGAACTAGACATAGAGGGTTCTGGTGTTCCGCAGCTTTATCAATTTATCTGTGTTGGAGCTAACTATACATTATTGCAGTTTTACGAAGCAGATCACGCTCCATACGCTATTTTTGAAATAGATCCAGAACCACATGCGTTTTTCGGAACATCGCTAGTGGATTTAACAATTACAGACCAAGACGCAGCGACATCTATGCTTCGCGGCATATTGGATAACGCAGCTTTGACAAACAATCCTGCGGTGCAAATCGTTGATGGTCAAGTTCATGTCGAAGATCTTTTAAACAACGAAATAGGCCGCGTGGTGAGAGTGAAAACGCCAAATGCGGTGCAAGAAATGGCAGTGCCTTTTACTGCAGCACAAACACTACCTGCACTGCAATACTTTGATCAGTTAGTTGATAACAAAACTGGCGTAAGCAAAATGGCGCAAGGTTTAGATCCTGAAGTTTTAAAAAGTGCAACAGCAACAAGTGTAGCTGCTTCAATGGAAGGTCAGGTAGGTCAAGCTGAAGTCATAGCAAGAAACCTAGCAGAAGGTGGCATGAAACGGTTGTTTAAATTGATGCTAGATTTGTATGTCAAAAACACTGACGAAGAAGCGGTAATGCGATTAAATGGTCAATTTATACCTGTAGATCCAAGGGCGTGGTCTGCAGAGATGGATTTAACTGTAAACGTAGGTTTAGGTACAGGCAGAGAAAATGAACGCCTGTCAGCGTTACAGATGGCGTTTGGTATTCAACAGCAACTTTATCAAACTTATGGGCCAAGTAATGGCGTTGTTACACTTACACAAATCAGGAATACACTTGCAGATATATTAGCGCTTGGCGGTATTAGAAACGTAGATAGACACTTTATGCCAATGTCACCAGAAATAGAACAACAGATGATGGCACAAGCTCAACAGCAACAACAAATGATGGCACAGATGGCTCAACAGCAAGATCCAACACAGGCCATTATGCAAGCTGAAGCAATGAAAACGCAAACTAAAGCGCAAGTAGACATGGCTAAGATTTCAATGGATAACCAGTATAAGATGCACGAACTGGCAATGAAAGATGATTTAGAGCGTGATCAAATGGTTCAAGATTTAGCTGTTAAGGTTGCGGAAATACTTGGTAAGTATGGAACAGCTATAGATGTTGAAAGCGTTAAACAAGAACAAAATGCTGCAAGACAGCACAACGAACAAATGATGGGTGGGATAAATGGATCTGCAGGCTATTGAATTAAAAGCTAAAAAGTCCAAATCATTATTAGAGGATGATCGGTTTAAAGAAACCGTACAGGATTTGCGTGAAATGCAATTTCGTATTTTCGCAGATAGCAGCGCCGAAGAGGTGGAGAAACGCGAGGATGCTCACGCCATACTCAGGGCATTAACTGAAATAGAGAGATTACTAAACGCGAATGTAGACGCTGTAACTCTCATAACAAGGAAGGGAAAGCACCGTGGAAACGACTAACCCAATCAACGGCAATGATATAGGTGCGGTTGCCGAAAATTTGATTATGGAAACACCTACTAATCCTGAACCTGAAGCGGAAGAGGTTGTAGAGGCAACTGAGGACACTCAGACCGAAGCGATTGAAGATGCTGAAGTAATAGAGGATGTCGATGAAGTATCGGACATCGAAGAAGAAATAGCTGATACTGAGGATGTTGAGGAATTAGAGCCAACAGTCGAACCAGAAACTTACATGGTGAAAGTCGATGGACAAGAACTTGAAGTCACTCTGGATGAACTGAAAAGGGGCTACTCAGGACAAAAGTACATCCAAAAAGGAATGACTGAAGTTGCCGAAAACCGTAAGAACTTCGAACAACTGCAACAGGAAGTTTCTCAAGAACGCCAAGTGCTAAAGCAAATGATGGAGCAAATGCAGAGCGGTGCTATTCCTGCAATCCCTGAGTATCCACCAGAAGAGATGAAAGAAACTGATCTTCTTGGGTACAATATGAGAACAGAAGAGTATCGTAGGGCTGTGGAGAAGCGTCAGCAATGGGAACAGAACGCAAAGTGGGTTGCACAACGTGATCAACAAGAAAGAGATCGTTTACATGCAGAAAATCTAAATCAGCAAGCCATGCGGTTAGCTGAATGGATGCCTGAGTTTAAGGACGAAACGAAGCGTCAAGTTTTTGTTAAGGAAATGACAGAAAGCGCGAAAGAGCATTACAAGTTGACTGATGAACAAATCAGCACTGTGCAAACTGCCGAAGAAGTTATGATCCTTAGTGATGCTATAAAATGGAGGAAATTACAGGCTAAAAAACCTAATGTGAAACAAAAAGCAGAGGGTGCAAGGCCAGTAGTGAAACCTGCAGCAAAGCGGTCTACACAAGCAGCGCAAACCAACAAAAAAGCTAAAGCTACGGCAGCAATGAACAAGTCAGGAAGTGTCGATGATGTCGCTAACTGGCTACTATCTTAATCTTTTGTCAAAAAGGAACTAAATCATGGCTGTAACAGCTAATACAAACGAGACGTATGACGTCACAACAATCCGAGAGGATTTGAGTGAGGCAATGGCCTCTATAACCCCAACAGAGACATTGCTGATGTCTACTATTGGATCACGCAATGTTGACAACACTTACTTTGAGTGGAGTGAAGTTGACCTTGCTGCAACTGGCGCAAACAGACAGATAGAGGGTGATGTCGGTCTTTCCAACACAGCACCAACTAACGCTGTTCGTAAAGGTGGATATACACAAATTTCAGCGAAAGTTGTAGAAGTCTCTTCTACTAACCAAGCTGTGAATGGTGTTGCAAACGCACAAACAGTAGCAAAGCAAGTAGCTTACAAACTGTCTGAGTTAAAGCGCGATATGGAAGCAATGATGCTTGATAACGTAGCGGCGGTTGCAGGTGCTTCTGGTACTGCTAGACAGACTGCAGGTTTACCTGCATACCTGACTACTAACGTTTCTCGCGGTGGTTCAGGTACTAATGGTACAACTTCAGGAGCAGGCGAAAGCGGTTTTGTCAATGCTGCAGCAACAGATGGAACGCTTCGCCCTCTAACTGAAACACTCCTAAAATCAGTGATAGCTAATTGTTGGAACGCAGGCGCTACACCAAGTGTTGTAATGTTGGGTTCTGCCCAAAAGCAAAAGTGTTCAACCTTCACTGGTAACGCAACACGCTTTAAGGAAGCAGAAGATAGTAAGCTCAATGCAGCGATAGATGTCTATATTTCCGACTTCGGGGAGTTGCAGATTGTACCTAACAGGCATATGCGCGTCAGAACAGTTTCAAGTGTAGATTATACACCTGATGTACTTGTTCTTGATCCTTCATACGCAGAGGTTGCTTACTTGCAGACTGCTAAACAGGAAGCATTAGCAAAAACTGGTTTGTCAGAGCGCAGATTAATTTCCTGCGAATATGGCTTACAAGTAACTTCGCAGAAAGCACATGGGATCGTGGCAGACGTCAACGCATCATAAGAAAACTGGTGGGGCAGAAATGCCCCATCCACAACAGGAGAGAGAAATGAGAATAAAGATTACAACTGACAGAAATCCTTGGGCAAATGGTAGCCCATGCGCGAAGGGTCAGGAAATAGAATTAGATGATGAAACAGGTAAAATTTTAGTAGAAGCAGGCATGGCTTTAGAGATAGGTGCATCTAAGCCTAAAAGAGCAAGAAACGCTAAAGGACAGGTTCTAAGCGATGATCCATCTACATCTGATGTTAACGAGGCTTGGGAAGGTGGCGTTGCTCCTAAAAAACGTGGAAGGCCAAAAAAGAAATGAGTGTACAAACAAGATATTTTGATGAAGATGGTAAGATTGTAGTTAACCGCAGTCAGGATATTCAGCGCATATTAGATTTTAACAAAGAGCGCAACATAGATGGTCATAACCGTAAGTCGGACATGCGGCTTGCAGGGTCTATACCTTTTGTTGTTATTGAAATGTGGATGAAAGAGTGCGGCGCAAAATTAGGTAGCCAAGAGCTAAACGAATACATCAAGAAAAAACTGATGTCAGGTGAGTTTAGTAAGTTGGTGGCTAACGGTTACTAGATGGATCTGCCCAAGGTAAATATTGCGGTAGCTGCTTCGGCGGTGGTAGCGATTGTATCTACAGTGGGCGGCGGTATCTGGTATGCTTCTCAGCAAGCATCTATTATTGAAAGCCTTACAGACCAAGTAAACACACTTACAATAGAAAATAATGCAACTGATCGAACAAACCTGATTAGAGATGTGCAGAAAAACCAAGAAGATTTACAGGAGATCATTGATATATTAGCTGAATTTTATGAAGAAATGGAAGATGCTGACGATGAAATTTGGGAAGATATAGAAATGATTAATGACGATCTTGGGGGCATGGCAGCGCATATGATGGAGATTATAAAACTGCAATCGCGTATAGCTGTAATAGAAAAAACAATGCAGTATACTAAAAACGATGGAATGTAAAAATGGATCCATTGACAATTCTTGCAGGGCTGAAAACTGGTTTAGCCGCAGGCAAGACCATCAGCGCATTATCGAAAGACATCGGCAAATTTTTTGATGCTACAGACGCAGCTAAGAAAACGCTGCAGCAAAAAGGTGTATCTGCAAAAAGCACAAACGCCACTGCAATGGACAGGTGGGCTAAATTACGTCAGGCTGCGGAAGCCGAAGAAGAGTTAAAAGAATGGATTACACAGACGTATGGCAGAAGCAAATACTTGGAATTGCTCAAAATTCGTAGGGAAGTATTGGCAGAAAAGCGTGAAGCAGAAGCGCAGGCGCGGCGTGACGCGATAGAACGTCAAGAAATGATGATTACCATAGTCGGAATAGTAGTGCTTCTGGTGTTCTCTGCAGTCGGTGCTGCGGCGTATTTGCATTACATGGATTGGATTGACGTTAGGGATTATTTTAGGTGATTTACGTTCTTGTTTTTATCCAGTTTGTAAATACAGATAATTTAAGGTTCTACCAGATAGCAACCTTCCCCGAAATGAGCCAATGCCAAGAAGAAAAAAAGAAAGCAAGCGTAATGAAAAATCACACAAGTCAGGAACTTTTGTGTTTGGAGATAACAACCCAATTGCAGTAGAGCATGGCAAAAAATGGGGTGTTTACGATAAAAATGGACGATTAATTATATTAGGTTATAATAGGCGCATATGTCAGGAGTACGCAAATGCCCAAGCAAAAATACGATCTGAATGATAACGGTAAGATTGATCCAGAAGAGCGTGAAATAATGCTAGAGGATCGGCGCAGAATTATGATTGACGCTGATGCCAAACGCGATGCGCAACGCAGAATGGCGTGGTTTAGTTTGACAGGTATGCTTTTGTTTCCGTTTGGTGTAGTTTTTACTGAGTGGATGGAACTGCCTAGAGCGTCCGAAATGTTAAGTAGTATGAGTAATATATATTATGTCAGTATTGCTGCTATAGTTGCGGCTTACTATGGGTTTACAAACATGGGTAAGAAAGAATGATTGGTCAATTAATCTCACCAATAGCAAGTCTAGCAGGTTCATGGCTAGAGGCTAAAACTGCAGGGAAAGCTGCAGAAGCGCAACTAAAGTTAACAGAGGCAGAAGCGCGTAGTAAAATTTTGCTCTCTGAAAAAACCTCAGTCGCGGATTGGGAGCGCATTATGGCGCAGGGTACGCAAAATTCTTGGAAAGACGAATATTTAGTAGGACTTTTTAGTATTCCATTAATTTTAGTGTTCACAGGTGAAAAAGGGCGTGAGATCGTTGCAGAAGGCTTCATAGCGTTGGAAAGTATGCCAGAGTGGTATCAGTACACATTAGGCGTTATCGTAGCCAGTAGCTTCGCTGTGCGTTCTGCTACTAAATTCTTTAGGAGATAAAAATGAGAGAAATAGACGAAATAATTATTCACGCTACGGCAACAAACCCTAGTTGGATGGCAGACAAACCAGTAGAGGATGTTGTCGCAGAAATCAGGCGATGGCACGTTGAAGAACGCAAGTGGTCGGACATAGGGTATCATGCCGTTATTCATAGAGATGGCGCAGTAGGCTACGGACGCCCTGTAGAGCGCACAGGAGCGCATGTGGGAGGCCGAAACAAGACTACGATAGGGGTAAGCCTAGTTGGTGGTAGGGGCGGCATTGCTGACGGAGAATTTTCTGACAACTTTACGCCAGAACAGGAAGCAGCATTGCGTCAACTAATAGAAGATTATAAAAATCAGTTTCCAAGCATTACAAAAGTGTCTGGACATAATGAGTATGCTTCGAAAGCCTGTCCTTGTTTTTCTGTAAAGGCTTGGTTATAGAATATAAGTGACCAGAGTAGTTTCCTGTTTTCTCACACAAAAACAGTCAAACCTGCTTTTTTGCTACTCTGGTCACACGATCTTATGATCTAACACCCTGTCTTTTTACTTGCCATTCAATGTCGTATCTTTTGGCATAGGTGTTTAGTTTTGACAATGTGCAGCCAAGTAGTTTAGCCGCTTGTGTCTGTGTGTATCCGCTTTCTGATAATGATTTCAATGCTTCCACACGTTCTCTTTTGTGCCGTTGCAGCATTTCGTTCCATTGTTCCACTATATATTTACTCCTCTTTGTCTTAGTTTAGATGTAAATTCTTTTAGTTCTTCTCTTGCTCTAAACAAATCTTGTTTAACATTTGGATGGGCGTCTAATCTGTATTGTTCGTCTTGAAGCCTATCCACTAACTGCCGTAAATGCCTCAGTAAGCTTTCATCTGCAGGGTGAAGATTATGCCTGTATCCCATAATGTCACCAAGGCCGTATCTTTGGCGTTACAACTTTAGATGGGTAGTCTGACACTTCGCAGAAACCTGCTTGTCCATTTATCTGGTCATAGATTGTGTCAGTGTCTAACAGTACATTCCAACAGTCATCTTCGGATGCAAATAATATTTTTGCTTCTAGCGGCTGACCGCCCATGACATAGACGATAGTGAGCATCGTAAAGTATTCCATGCTACAGATCCCCCCACTTTATCGGTTTTTCTTCACCAGTGTCAGGGCAGTCAAAGTAACCATCCGCACCTTTATCGTGTGGGTACTGCTTTCTGATTTCTTCCAAAAATGTTTTTTCATCAGGCGCTTGGATCATTCCAAAGTAAACGCCGTATTCACTGTCAAATGTAAATTCATAATCTTTCATGTGTAACGCTCCTTCCAACAATCGTAAGCAAAGTCACCATCATCTATAGCTGCTAGACTAATGGCTTCGTCTATTTCGTAGCCGTATTCTTTTTCGATGTATGTGCGAACACGCTGTGGTACATCTTTTTGCTGTTTGGTTTTAAAGTTCTGCCAGAACATTTCTATGTTTTCTGCGCAGCCATCTCTGTCTACATCACCATAAATTTCTATCTTAAATTCATGGCCTCTGATGTCTAATGTTATGTCAGTGTTAAATTGTGTCATGCTTTTTCCCTTCTTTATACAATGACGGTATCATAGATGATACATACCTGTCAACAATAGTAGATAAAATAATTAAATTTTTTTGAGGGGGGCTTATGCCCCACCTTTTTGTATCCTAGAAACTAGGTTTTGCTTCTTTTCAATATCGTCATCAAGACGCATATCAAAACCATGCTCACCCTCTGAGTAAGCCATCAATGTCAGAGTTTTTTCTAACTCCTCCTTTGATAAGGAAAACATTGTGTTTTCCCGTGGTGTCTGGTCTTTGATTAGACCTTTGTGAATTTCGAGCCTTTTGGCTATTTCGGATAATTGCATTTTGTCCTCCTTTAATTTAAAGGGGCTTTCGCCCCTGTTAATTTTACCAAGCGTGTAAGCAATCTAAAATATATTTTCTTGGTAGCTTTTGCTCGTTATATACTAGTGCTTCTAAAAACTCTTCTTTAGTAAACCCTAAGTTTTTTACTTGCTGTGCGTATTCTCTTGGTGCTTTTAAAATTTCCATTTTTTTCTCCTTTTTTCCTTATAATTGACAGTAGCACATGTGATACACTACTGTCAACACTTGTATATAAGTTTTTTAAATTTTTTTTAATTATTTTTTGCTCTTTCTCTTGCTGCGGCTGTCCATTTTTTCATTTGCTCTGGATCAACTGGTCCTATTGGCATCTCCAAGTCGCTTACCGCTACCATTTCATCATCGAACAACCAAACTAAGCTATCTCCTAAATGTTCTTTGTTAAGACGAACTTCAAAACGTGCTGACTTGCAGTAATCTTTATCTGGATAAATATGTACGATTGTACCAATTTGTCCGTCATGCGCTCCTCTATGGAACCTATCACTTCTAATCATAACTTTTGTATTTACTTCTAACATTTTTTACGCTCCTTCAGGCAACATTTCTTTATCGCCTATATACTTAAAGTTTTGGTCTGGATCATACTCAAAGCAAAACCATTTTTGACTTATGACAGCATCAATAAGTTTTTCACCAACACCTAGTCTTTCCATATCTTCAACCATTTTGTGAATTTCGCGTATATGATCTTTGTCTTTTTCTGTAAGCATTTTTAATTCTCCTTTTTTCCTATACTTAGTGTGTATCATAGGTGATACATAAGCACAAGCATTATTTGCATTATTTTTAAAAAAAGTTACAAAAACCTATGTTTAAAGTAGAAATAGAAGTTTCTGGACAGCCAATAGGCAAGGGTAGACCAAGGTTTACCAAGGCAGGACACGCATATACCCCTGCAAAAACAAGGGAATATGAGCAACGCATACAGGCCGCAGCTTGGGCTAAAATGCAAGAAATGAAGCTGAAACCGACAGGTAGGTTTTGTCATTTGAAGGTTATAGCTTTTATGGAGATACCTAAATCATGGCCTAAAATTAAAAGGCTAGAGGCAGAATATGGAGCAATCAAACCTATCTGTAAGCCTGATCTGGACAACATTGTTAAGGTTGCCAAAGACGGTATTAGCGGTATGGACGGTATTATCTTAGACGATAAACAGGTCACAAGCATCGAAGCGCAGAAAGTTTACTGTCACCCTGATAAGGGCGCATTGCTTTATATCTGCGTTACTTGGACGTAAGACCAATCAGCACCATATAGCTCACGCCACTTTTTCTTATCATTATGTATTGCGCAATCTTTGGATTTATCCCACAGTGCTTGATGATGTCCATCACATAAGGGTATGGCCTCAAGGTCACTAGATTTTGTTGTGCCATACCTATCATGGATAACGTGGTGCGCTGTTGTCGGACTAAGCTGCACCTGCCCAAATTTCTGACAGACACAGCAACGCATAGATCTGATCTTATCTAAGTGCTTCGCGTTTTTTTTCTTTGTTTTGGTTTTTAAACCTAGCGGTGGTTTGTTAGCTAAGTTAGTCATCTTTTTTATTGCCAGAACTATGCTTGCAATATTCATTAGGTTTTGCTCCACACTTAGGACAGAACTCATGTGGCTTTCTTAAATTACTCATAGTATTGTAAACTCCGATATTGGTATCTCTGCCACTGCTTCCATGTCTGCTTTGTCACCTCTGTCAGTTCTGCCACCTATTGATATAGGATATTGCTTTACCAGATTAGCAACACCTGTTTTATCTTTCCACCCTACAAGAAATAATATTTTAAGTCCTGTAGCTTGGTGCATAGCATGTGCGCCTGAAAGTTTGTTAGCAGTTATAAAGCATGTTGGATATTGTGCATAATTATTGTTTCTGCACCGTAACTCAACAAACGCTCTAACACGTCCTTTGTTCAAGGCAACATAATCAAACTGATTATACTTGTCTTGTTTACGCATTTCGCAATTCCATTTAAACGCAGCGTATTGCGCAAGCTCTTCTTCTTTAATTAAGTTATTTTTAGTTTCATACGTTGGGCGATAATACGTCATAACCTACAGCCTCAGATAGTTTTGCCATCGACATTTCAAAGTATTGGTTAAATTCTTTCTGATCCATTTCATCGAAGTTAATGCTGTCAATCATTCTCATGTGTGCGCTTGCCAAGCTGTTCCAACGCATCTTAACGTAACCACATGCCCACTTTAATTCGTTGTGTAAATGTTCTGCGGTAGGCCAACGTCCTGTACCCTTAACCACATTACTTAGCGTTACCCAATACAAACTGTGCTGTGGGTTAGACCGTTTTCCTGTGGCTTGCAGGTTGTAAACTTGCCCCTGCTTTGCCTCTTCTAGCTGTTGACTGTCATGTTCAGAGACAGGCATTAGTTGCCCATCTCTGATGTAGACTTGGATTTTAGAATGGTATTTCGTCATCGAAATCTTGTGCCTCAACTTTTTGACCTTCTGCCATTCTGTTGTTTTGGTCAGATACTTCAGCAACAGTTTTAGGTGCGCCCTCTATCGTAGCGCCCAACTCTACTTTGTAAGCTTGTATTTTTAGATAGGTCTTGTCGTTATATACACTGGTTTTAAAATCACCATGCACTGTGACCTGCTTACCTTTTGTTAGATAGGGTGCAATGCCCTCACGATTGTAAGCTACATCGAAGAAGATTGCTGTTTGGTTTTCTCCGTAGCCTTCGTTAACCGCAACAGAAAAGGTAACAAACTTCCCTGTGTCCGTCTGACGAACTTCACCGTTCTTGGTAAGACGCCCGAATATTGTAATAACTTTCATATCATTAATTCCACTTTTCTTTTGTTATGTGCTTCTACAACAGCATTGTATTGCTCTTCATTTATATCAGCACTGTTAAGTAAATTTGTGTATCGCTTTTCGTTGTTTGCAAATTTTTCTGCATTACAGGTCTCGTAAAATGAAATTGCTGCATCAACCCTAGCCTCTGTGTCTAAGTCCATAAGTTTTTTGGGTTGTGTTTCATTAAATTCATCTGCTTCTGCCTGACTATATACGTCACCATGCAATCCTACAAGTTTTAGTATGACGCGATCTTTTGCACGCTTTTCTGCCATAGCAAACGGATAAGGGTTTTTATTGTTATATGGTGCAGCTTCACCAATAGACCATTCTGTCTTATCGCCCATGTGACCAGTAACACACATAACAGCGTACTTACTGCCTGCGTCACTTTCTATCATGTTTGGCGTATCAAATACGATTTTGTATTCTGCAGCAATCTTTTCGCAAGCTTTGTGCAGTATGACAGGTGTACCATGACAATCCCATGTAGCTTGCTTTTGTGTCAGACCTACTTTGTCTAATACTTCTACTAATTTTGGTGGCAGTGCTTTAGGCATCTTCCTTCTCCTTATTCTTTGTTAGTCCTGCTAGGACACCATCTTTTTCCCATGCGTCATATGCTTTGTCGATTGCATCATCTAATATCTTGTGTGCTTCGGTAGGAAACATAGGCGCACCAGTGTCTAGTGCTTTCATTGTGTATTCATTAATTGCAGTCGCTATAAAAAGCTTGACTGTAACCTGTGGCGGTCTTTTCTGTTCTGACATTTTTTTATCCTTTTTTCCAAAATGTATCTTGCGTTTACCATAAATGTATCGTAGACACAACCCTAATAACGCAAAAAGGGAAAAAAAATTATATGGAAACAATGCTGACACTACAGGATGTGCAGGCTTTATTGAAAGATGAACGCCCTGCAGATGTATGCAGTAAGACAGGCTTATCGCGTCATACTGTGTACAGAATTAGAGATGGAGAATTTGACGATGTTAAATATACAACAGTAAAAGCTTTGTCAGATTACTTCAAATATGATTAAATAAAAAAGACCCCCTACCGAAGCAGAGGGTCAATCTAAAGAGAAGTGAAACAACCAAAGACCGAAAGAAAGGATGCCTCATGTCGCATTATATGACAGCACTAGCAATGAAGCAAACTAATTTAAAGCCTGCGACAAAAATAGTATTATATTGGATTGCAGACCACCATAACGGAGAAACAGGCGAATGTTTCCCAAGCATCAATCGACTTGCGCAATTATGCGAGATGTCAAGACGATCTGTAGAGACACATATACTGACGCTCGAACAAGAAGGTTTATTAGAAAGAAAAGCACAATACAGGGAAACAGGCGGTAAGACAACTAATAGTTACATATTAGAACTCTCTGGAACTCCTTGGAACTCAGACGATGCGCAAAATCTGCGTATGGGTAGCGAAAAATCTGCGCATGGGGATACGCAAAATCTGCGCATGAATAACCTAGTAATAAATAACCTTGGAAATAAACCTAATAATATTGATCAATTATTTGAAGAATTTTGGAGTTATTATCCTAGAAAGATAAACAAGATAGCAGCAAAACATTCGTACATGACTGCTTTAAGCAAAGTAAAACCAGATGTTATTTTAGATGGCATTAAAGCTTACGCAGATAGTATTAAGCATTTTTGCAATCAGGACATGAAGTTTGTTCCACATGCTAGGACATGGTTACGTCAAGAGCGGTGGGCAAATGAAGTAGAATTAGCTACAGTAAACATACAGGATAAAGTTTTGCAGGAGATGATGAATGAGAAATGAAGAGTTAAAAGAAATGTTCCTATCAATGCTAGGACGTTTAAATGCACCTAGAGCAATCACAAACAATAGTGAGGGCATGAAGAAGGAAGCTGAGATACTTACAAATGTAGTTATTAAGACAGCGCCTACGAAGGGATACAAGGATTGGTTTAGTGACTTTGAAGAAGCAGTGCTTGGTAATTTAGAAACAAGAACATGGCCTACAATAAAAGAGATGCACAAAGCAGCTAAACAGATAGCGCCTAAACGTCCTGAGTTTCGTGATTTGACAGGTGATAATAAATATCAACCAGATCCTTACAAAATAAATGCAGGTAGGATTAAACGTGGCGAACCAGTAGACGAACACTACATTAATGGAACAGAAGCTAGAAAGCTTTTGAATAAGGGGTTAGTCACTGAGGCAGACTTGCAACCATATCAAGAAGCGTTGACAGCTATCAATAATTACTAAATTATGATAGTATGTCTTGCAGGGGGTGTATTGGTTTCCTCCCTGCGATACGCCTCTTACTGCTCCCTGAAGTCCTAGTCCTTTTTTCCATAAAGCTTCAGGGGGCTTTTTTTTGTAATTAAACTAGGTTATATTATATGAATATTGACGCACCCTGTTAGGACGGACATATGAGTACAAAAGAAGAACAAAAGTCTAAAGTAGAAGGATCTGGTAGAAAAAAAGGAACAGGTAATAAAGTTCCAAGACTACTTAAAGATGCTATATTAGAAGCTGCAGATAGGGCAGGGCAGAATATCGTCTTAGCAAGATATGATGATCCTGACAAAGCAGATCCAAGATTTGTAGAGGAAGCCAAGAAGGAAGGTATGATTTCTTACCTAGAACATCAGGCTATAGAAAATCCACAATCATTTATGTCACTCATGGGTAAAGTGTTGCCTATGCAGGTCAAAGCAGAAGTAGATGGTGGACTTGAGCATGTGGTAAGATTGAAATGGAAAACGTAATAGAGATTGATTACACGCCGCGCAAACAGGCAAGAGACTTTCACAACAGAACAGAACGGTTTGCTATTATTGTTGCGCATCGAAGGTTTGGTAAAACAGTAGCGGCAATCAATGATCTTATTAGAGCATGTTTTTCTGTCGAAAAGAAAGATGTTAGGGTAGCGTACATAGCTCCATATCTTTCACAAGCAAAAGCTGTAGCTTGGGATTATGCGTTAGAGTACACAAGAGATATTCCAGACAGAAAAATCAATAACAGCGAACTTAGGATTGATTTTAGCAATGGAAGCAGATTTCGTCTCTATGGTGCAGATAATTATAATGCTATGCGCGGTCTTTATTTCGATGCAATAGTTTGTGACGAAATGGCAGACTTCCCTGCATCAGCATGGCCTACAGTGCTACGGCCTGCAATAGCAGATAGACATGGTAGCTGCACATTTATCAGTACGCCAAAAGGTAAGAATGAATTTTGGGAATTGTGGCATGATGCACAAGACAACCCTAATTGGTTTACAGCTATGCACAAGGCATCCGATACAAATATTTTAGACAAAGCTGAATTAGAAGAAGCTAAACGCACAATGGGTGAAGATAGATACGAGCAAGAATTTGAATGTTCGTTTGAAGCAGCAATACAGGGTGCATATTACGCAGTAGAAATGAAGAACGCTACTAACGAAAGCAGAGTAACAAATGTTCCATATGATCCTGCAATGTCAGTGATAACAGCTTGGGATTTAGGAATAGGCGACAGTACAGCAATTTGGTTTTGTCAATTTGTCGGCGGTGGTGAGGTAAGAGTTATAGATTACTACGAAAACAGTGGTGTTGGTTTAGATCATTATGCAAAAGTTTTGCTCGACAAAGATTACCATTACGAACAGCACATTTTGCCGCATGACGTACAGGTAAAAGAGCTTGGCACAGGTAAAAGCAGACTAGAAGTATTAGATGCTCTTGGCATACGAAACATAGAGATAGCTCCAAAGCTTGCAATAGAAGATGGCATACAGGCAGCAAGAACAATGATACCTAGATGTTATTTTGATGAAAACAAGTGCAATCGTGGCATCGAAGCATTGCGTCAATACCGTAGAGACTTTGACGAAAAGAACAAAACATGGCGTGGCAGACCATTGCATGATTGGACATCTCACGGCGCTGATGCTTGGCGTTACATGGCGGTAGGTTACAGGCCAATACAAAGTTGGGGTGAACCCATAAGAAGGAATTTGCGTGGCATCGCATAATGTGTTAGTGTGCAATCAAGTATAGGAGATGCACATGGCAAAACGTGGTCTATATTCTAACATCCATGCAAAACGTAAGCGTATAGAAGCGCAGAAAAAAGCAGGCAAGAAACCAGAAAGAATGCGTAAAAAGGGTGCAAAAGGCGCACCAACTGATAAAGCATTTAAGGCTGCAGCTAAAACAGCCAAGAAACCTAAAACAAAAAGAAAGTCAAAAAAATGAAGTCTTATGGCACTAAAAAAACTTGTGCAGATTGTCCTACGCCATCGACTTGTGCAAAAGTAGGATGTATTAAAAAAATGATAGGAGATAAGTAATGCCATATCATAAAGGTAAGAAAAAAGGCGGTAAAAAGAAATAAATGGCTTATACGTTTAAAGATGGTAAGCTAAGAAAAGTTTCTGAAAAGGAACGGAACGCTGCTTACAGTCCGTCAAGCCCACAAAGCAAAGCTGTGCAGGCAAAGGGTAGCGGTAAAGGATCTGCGAGAGATATTGAATTTGGCAGCAACGGCCCATCTGCAGCACAAAGAAAAACAATTTTATCTAGTCAAAATGATAAGTCCTTTGGTTATTATGATATGAATACAGGTAAATATGTTCCTGCATTTATAGATATGTTTGATGGTGGTGGCATGAACACATCAGGCGATACATTTAAAGGCGCAGGAATTTATAGTGCAGCTTTAAATGCTGCAGGTGTAGCGCCATATGGTTACAACAGGCCAAGAACTTATGCACAAGCAGGCATGGAAAATAGACCAACAGGGCTACCGCCAACGACTAACGCATCTAACTTAGGTGCAGGTGTTCAGCCTGCTGTTACTTCTCAGTCCTTAAATAATACAGATGCAAACATGGGTGTTGGTGTTATGCCTACAAATCAAATGATTGATCCTAATCCTGTGATGACAATACCAGAGCTTCAGCAAATGATAAATCCTCTCATAGAAACTGAGCAAGGGTTGTTGCAGCAAGAATACAGGCCAAAAATGGTAGATCCTGTGCAAATGATAGCAATGTTGCGTGATCAAGAAATGCGCCGCAGAAATCAATCACCAACTTTACTAGGCTAACATGGCTAAGAAGAAAGATAGTCGTTTAGAACGTGCAGGGGTTAGCGGCTATAACAAGCCAAAGCGTACACCTAATCACAAAACTAAATCGCATGTTGTTGTTGCCAAAGAAGGTGACAAAGTAAAAACTATTAGGTTTGGTCAACAGGGCAAGACTGGCGATAAAAAGATGACTAAACGTGCTAAATCTTTCAAAGCAAGACATGCAAAGAATATTGCCAAGGGTAAAATGTCTGCAGCATATTGGGCAAATAAGGTGAAATGGTAATGGACGCTAGAGACAGATACGCACAAATGACAGGCGATTATCAAAACGCTTATAAGTTGTTAGAAAGCGATGAAGAGGGTTATTATTACACTGACAAAATGATGGAACGTGCTGTTGGCTTGTTAGATAGCGCAACAGATACGGGTGAACAGACATATTTTCAAACACTTATGGAAAAAAGAGGCCCACACACAGGATCATTTTTAGGCGGCACATATGGCATGTCTCCTGAGTATGGTAGAGAAAACTTTACTAACATCAGAGAGCAAGATGATATGGGAAAATTAGAAAAATTCTATCATGGCTTGCAGTTTATGACAGACAGAAGCCAGTATCCTAGCGCAAAACTTGGTATGATGCAGGGATTGTTTGATTACATGGTGGATAAATTCAATGATAGAAAATAGAAATATTTTCCAAGCATTAGAAGATTACTTTACAGGGCAACTTGATAGGCGCTTTGATAAGAAGAATAGATTTGGTGATGTCGTAGAAGATTACGGCAATGAAATGCTTGACTATGCAAAAACATTTGCAGGCAATGCAGGAGACATAAGCTTCAGTGGTTTTCGTGAAGCAGCGCCAGATATGCTAGATCCTTATATTCGTGCGGCAGGTTACTTACCAGACATGGCTGCGGCAGGATTGCTTGGTGCAATAGGCCTAGGAGAAAAGGGCGTTGCTGCATTAGCAGAGGGAATAGCAGGCGGCACTGAAAGCGAAGATAGATTGGCAAGAGATTTATTGGGCGCGGCAGAAGTAGCAGGCGTAAACCCTCAAGGCAGAATTGCAGGTATATTGGCTCCGTATATGCAGTCATATATGAAAGGTAGAATACCAGATTATCAGTATGCAGGCAGATCACTTTTGCAAGGTGACTTAGAGGGTGTTAAAGAAGCGTTTACAGAAACAGATATGCTTCCAAAAGCGGTAGGCGCTGATATAACAGGTGGTGTAGGTGATGGGTTTTATTTACCAGATGGAACATATGTACCAAACAGACAGGCGGTTGAATTATACAGTCCATCTGTCAGGGCGGCTGAAAAACTACCGCAAAATAAAGGCAGCTATGAGCAATTAAGATCATGGATGTTAAAAAAGGGCGGCGCTAATTTAGATGAACTGCAAATGACAGGTGCAGATAAACAATTTGCAGGAAAAGAAGTTACAAAACAAGAACTTATTGATTATTTAAATAAAGAAACACCTGTTATAGATGAAAATATATATGAAAGTTTTGGCAGAATAGGTGGTGAAGCTCCTTCGTCTGACGAAATGCTTAATGAATATCTCGAAATGGCTCTACCAGATGAAGTTAACTATTATAATGAAGAAGTCATACCAGAATTGGTATTTGAGCAGGACGATTTGTTAAATGCTGATAATTTAATAGAAGCTTACAAAGAGTATGAACAGAGCGCTTTTGATCCTGATATTGATTTAAGCAATCTTCTTGGCACAATAGCGGAGCAAGAAGGTAATTATAAAGGGATGAATGTTCCAGTAAAAGGTAAACATCTTAAAAAATTAATAAACGATCTTGGCTATGAAAATATAGAAGAAGCAGCCAATGATTATTTCAAAGTAGATGGTTTGTCACTTTTTACTTTCGATAAAAACCAAAACTCTTACAGAAAATTTAATGATATTGATGAAGCGGCAGAATATTATGGTTTAAATGCTGAAGAAATGGCAGAAAGCAGTTTAATTGACATGGCTGAAGCGGAAGGTTTGTACAGTGATCCTGCAATGTTTTATCAAACAATGCTTGGTAAGGGGGATGCCGAAGATTTTTACAATTTAGAGTTTTCAGAGGGTGACACTCAATATTCCCAACATTTTTTAGGTGGTGGCGAAGATTATAAAGAAAAAGTTTATCATTTGCGTGATGATTTTATGCCGTTAGTCGATATGAAAAATGCAAAACACTTTGATGACGAGAACGACAGGATTGTTTCACACGCAAGATCAGGCATGTATGAAGGTATTTCGGGTGATAATGTTTATTTAATGGGTGAAGCGCAATCTGATGTGGGTCAATACGTTAGAGATACAAGAAAAGATTTAATAGAAAGATTGGAACGTGATCGACAATTATTTGTAGATAATACGCCAAACGTAACGGCGGCAGATTATGATGAAACAGAAATTCGTAAACAATTTCCAACATTTAGAACATTTGATCAAATGCAAGCCTACTCAAACTACAATGAAGCGTACGCCGCAGCTAAAAAAGATTATGGTGACAATCTTAGTAAACTTATCAATAAATTTTCTGAAAAGGTAGATAATTTAAAAGGTTTCAAAAATCCTACTTATACAGAAAGCGATGAAGATGTAATTACTGCTATTGCAAATCATAAAACGCCAGAAGATGTTTTAAAGTTACAAACACAAATTAATGATGAATTAATAGAAGATAGATTTCGTGAATTGTATGCTGTTAGAAAAGTAGGAAGAGATTTTCATAACGTACCACAACCAAAATCCTTGGATAAATATGGTCAACTTCCAAAAAATATAGATGATTGGCCTGCCAACGCAAGAAAACTTTTTGAATTATATCAGGCTTACGCTTATGACCAAACATTTAGTAACAATAAAAACGCTTTGTTTGGTAAACTTCCAAAAAGCGCCGAAGGTACTACCTTTTTAAAAGATTATTTAAAAAATAATCCTAACTTCAAAGTTGATTTAATGGGCGCAGGAAATAAAAGAAATATAAATAGTCAAGTAAGTGCAGATGATTTGGGTGTAGAGCCAAATATGTTCGGTAAAACAGCAGAGCAACAGGCTGCAGAAATAAATGTTGAACGAAGGCAGTTATTTGTTGAAGCTTTCGAAAACGATTTTCTTGGAGGTCATAGATATACTCCGTTTGATCCTTTAGCATATACCACAACTAATTTTAATGATTTGTTTAGAAGAGATCTACCGTCATTAAAAGAAGAAACAAAACAATATAAAGAAATGGCAGATAAAGAAGCGTTTGCTATTTTAGATGCTCAAAGGTCTGATGATTACCAACTGGCATTTTCATCACAAGACCCAGATAATATGCGCAATATACCGCCATTAACAGGAAGTACAAACAAATGGCTTGACATGACAATCAAAAGAAATCTGCATGACGCGATAACAAGTGGTGGTGATTGGTTTGCTTTACCAAATGCTGATGCGGTTAAGAGGACAACAGGCGGTAAATTAGAAGGACACAAAGCATTTTATGAAAACATTGCTCCATTACGTTTGAAAAAAATTATTGAAAAAATAGATCCAAACGCAAAAATAGAAACAATTAAAATGAAAACATTACAGGATGGTCAAGAAGTAATGGAAGAAGTCAAAGCTGTCCGTTTAAATAGAGAATTTATCAAAAACGCAATAAAAACAGGCATACCACAATTAGGTGTCGTAGGGGGTGTCGGATTGATGGATTTTATGGTAAAAGATAACAAAGATGGTAGGAACGATAGTTTATTGAGCTATTAGGAGTTTAACATGGCACTATCTACATACGATGAACTTAAAGCTTCGATAGCTGATTTTCTTAATCGTGATGATTTAACGACTGTAATACCTGATTTTATTAATTTAGCAGAAAAAAAGATGAACAGGGAAATACGTCATTGGCGCATGGAAAACAGGGCTACAGCATCAGCAAGCGGTAGGTTTAGTGTTTTGCCAACAGATTTTGTCGAAGCAATCAGGCTGCATTTAGAAACAGATCAACGCCCAATCGAGCTTGTCAGTTACCATGAAATGCAAACATTGCGTGAAAATGCAAACGATACAGGCGGTAAGCCTACTTCCTATGCAATTACTCAAGGTGAGATAGAGCTTTTCCCAACGCCAGACACAACATATGACATAGAGTTGTATTACTATGCAAAGATACCTGCTCTTAGCTCTAGCCAAACGACAAATACAATTTTGACGAACTTTCCTGACGCATATTTATATGGTTCATTAATACACTCAGCGCCTTATTTACAGGAAGATGTAAGGATGAACGCTTGGGCAGCATTGTATCAAAGCGCGATTGATGGTATAAATGGTGATAGTGAGCAAGCAAAAAGTGGGTCAGATGGACGTAGAATAAAGATTAGGAGCTATTAATGGCGACTATTGTAAAACGTGCAGTCAAGGGCGCTCCGCTAACACACGATGAAGTTGACGCTAACTTTGACAATCTTAATACAGAATTAGCAACAAAAATTGGCGGTAATGGCGGCACTGTTAATGACGATAAAATTATTAACTTTGGCGATAGCAACGACTTACAAATTTATCACAACGCTACGGCGAGTGACGCTTACATTTTAAACAACACTGGTGAGTTATACATTCGTGGCGATAATATTACGCTAGGTTCTGTAGACCCAACAAGCCCAACATTTATTACAATGGATGAAGATGGCGCTGTTGAGTTATATTTTAATAATACTAAAAAAATGGAAACTACTACGGACGGTATTAATGTCTTTGGTAAGGT
>BCSF01000216.1_pt1 | contig 25952 bp, 40 predicted proteins | sample 1016431 | NCBI WGS metagenome assembly BCSF01 (sample SAMD00045685;SAMD00045686;SAMD00045687;SAMD00045688;SAMD00045689;SAMD00045690;SAMD00045691;SAMD00045692;SAMD00045684;SAMD00045690;SAMD00045691;SAMD00045692;SAMD00045684;SAMD00045685;SAMD00045686;SAMD00045687;SAMD00045688;SAMD00045689, study... | reverse complement strand
AGTCACTATCGACATTACTCCCCAGAGACAGAGCGATTCCCAGAACCGCAGCAAAGCGCGACGCAGACTTCTGGAGAGAGATGAAGCGGGGGATGCAGAAATCGGGGAGGAAATTGACCCCGACGAGGCTTGAAACCTGGGCAATGCCGGGGGTGCCGGACGTCGTGATGGCAGATGAGTTTGGACGTTTCCATTTCATCGAACTGAAAGCGACGGCAGGTAGAGCTGTAGACTTGCGGCCGCACCAGGTGGCGTGGTTAAGCAACCACGGTCACGCCAGCGTTTGGGTTTTGGTGAAAAAGCACCAAACGAAAAACGAACCCGAGCAGATGTTTTTGTATCACGGTCGGGAAGCTGTCGATCTGAAAATGGAGGGGCTGAAAGTCGACCCGTATCACCACGTTACAGGTCAGGTGGACTGGAACGAAATTTTTGAGTTGATTGCGCCCACAAAATCGCATAACATCGCTTAGACATCTCAAACCAGACGGAGGAAAAAGATGTTTTTAATCAGGTGGATCGCCATTCTTTTGTATGGCTCAGATGCTGTTGAGGATTTTGAATCGAGGCCGAGAAAAGTTAACAAGCGCTCAAGTTCACGGGGGAAAAAACGATGAGACCAGACACTGAAGAAACTGTCATCGACTATGTCGAGATGGCGATAGAAAAATACTCTTATCGTGATAACGAAATTGAAATTGATGCTGACGCAACCGTTAGCGAAAGCGACGACGGTGCTTGGGTCCAAGCTTGGGTATGGGTGGCCAGCGATGAGATTTGAATGGCGAATGGACAACACCGAGGGCTATACGCAAGCGGAGCTAGATGCGATTAACGCGGAGTGGCAAGCGCGACGAGATGCAAATGGTTGGGACGACTCAATCGAGTGTGAGCAACACTACAAGTCGTTTTGCGATGAGGTATCAACGATGAAATTTGAATTGCGAGTGTTTAGCAGGGGAGATTGGTAACGATGAATGCACCAACCTTTGAGCAGCTTTTCGGCCTTGAACCCGTAACCGTACCTCACGACGTCCTAACCGTGCGCGACTACATGACGCGCTATGACGCAGAAGACAGTGTCGCCGGGTGGTGGTCGTTCGATACGTGTGGCGGCTACCCGTACACAGTCGCGGCACTTAATCTCGCGGCTATGCGCGACGGTAGGCTTGCTCGCATGGTAGCCGACGACGTGCATGACGCGCTGCACCATGGAACGGTGCACGAACTGGACGCGGTCTATTAGATAATTTTTCAAAAAATTAGTTGCACCCGTGTGCGACTTTATGGGACGATTCAAGGGTCAACAATTTTGTTGGCCCTTTTTTTTGACTACGGAGAAATAAACAAATGGCCACTTACACTACAAACGCATTTCAGCACGGTATTGGCAACAGCACTGTGAGTTCTCAATGGTTCTCGCGACCAGACGATCAAAAATTCTTGTCGCTTGATGACATGCTTTCGTTCAAAAAAATCGACGCGCAACGAAACACGTCACGAGTTGTTGATACACACAAACTGAATGTTATCGGCGAGATCGACGAGGCCCGTCCCGGCGCGGGCGACATCCTGATCGAATATCAAGATGAAAATCACCGCGAGCACCTTAACGTGCCGACTAACTGGTCATTCGGTCAGTTGTCCCAGTTATCTGGTGCGCCCGCCGGATACCTTCGCGATCTTCCGGCCCCATTGGCGGCCGACTGTATCCAATGGGGATTGCGTTATAACCGTGGGCGCGAATTGGTCAAGGTCTACGGCAGTCAAACGGACGGCGGGGATCTACGTGCCGCGACCGGACCTGATTACGGCCGCATTTACGATTACGAGATACTCAGCCCCATCAAAGATCTGGTCGACGCTTCCGGCGGACGCTGGAAGATCCCCGGCATGATGACAGGCAGCCGCAACGGTTTAGCGGTTTACGATCCCGAAGTACCCGTGTCCCTAGACACCACCACGTTATTTGCTTCGGATCGAGATGTGTTCGTGTTCCTAGTCGACGATCGCAACCCGATCGAGGTCGGCAAACTTCCGAACGGCGAGCCAGATTTGATGTTTCGCGGTTTCTATGCGTGGAACAGTGAAACAGGCAGCAAAACGGCCGGGATCGCGGCGATGTACCTTCGAGGGGTCTGTATGAATCGAAATCTCTGGGGGGTTGAGAATTTTCAAGAGATCAAGATCCGGCATACAAAATTCGCGCCGGAGCGATTCGCGAGCGAAGCACGGCCCGCTCTTGAATCATTCGCGACGGGTTCCACGTCGTCCTTCGTTGACGGCGTCCAGGCCGCTAAGGCCGCCAAGATCGCTCACGACGATAGCAGCCGTCTCGATTTCCTGAGTAAACGCGCAGGCCTAAGCGCTCGAATGGCGAAAGCCGCGAACGCTCGTCACCTAGTCGAGGAGGGGCGACCCGTGGAAACCGTGTGGGATGCTGCGCAAGCAATAACGGCTATCGCTCGGGATATCCCGCACCAAGACAACAGGATCGAGATCGAGCGCAAAGCGGGCGCGCTATTGGACAAGGTCGCAGCCTAGCCGATATTGCTACAGCAAACCGAGAAAAGCCCGGCATTGTCCGGGCTTTTTTTTGGCAAAGTTATCCCATATAATCGCAGACGCGGCTACTTGTGCCGCGATCAACTACGGACAAATAAAATGCCTATTAACATGATAAAGGATAGCGGCAACGCTAAAACTGGCCCGATCGCAGTGACGTATCGATCGGGATACCAAAACCCGTTTGGCACGTGCCCAACATCGTGCGCGTTGAATCCAAACAAAATCGATAGCGCTACACGTGTCGATACGGATTACCTTGGAGCGCTACTTGAGGCCGTGCCGCGTCGCGGCGTCGCGTTTACATATTCGCATTTTCACTGGCGAAAATGGTTCCGCAAAATGTCCGCACGGTTAGCCGAGCGCTTACCCACCACAACGATCAACTACTCGGCCGACACTATTAAGCAGTCCGTCGCAGCCGTAGCGGCTAATGTGCCGACTGTCTTAGCGTTAGCAGAAAGCGCTTTGAAGCATCCGAAAACGTGGCGCGAAAGCAAAACCCGTTTTGTAGTTTGTCCGGCTACCTACTCGGATCTGACATGCTCCGATTGCGGCGGCCGAGATATGCCACTATGCGCGAGACCGGATCGCCAGTTTGTGATCGTGTTTCCCGCGCATGGTGCGAGCCGTAAACGTGTCGGAAGTAGCGACGATGGGGGATGTTATGCGGCGGGAGGTAACGTTCGATTGCACTGGAACGCGTTAGCGCGACGCGCGGCCGCGACGGTAAGCGACGGCCGAGCGTTACTTGCTTGGGTTCGCAAACTGCCTACGGGTAAAACGGTACGCCATCATGTCACGGGAGATATTGGCAAATGCTAGGGGCTGATTTTTTGCTAGGCCTAGCGGTAGGACTAGCCGTTTGTGTGATTCCAGCGCTAATTGATGACGCGTTAAACGATTGGAGATCCTAGGCATGACTTATGACCGATTCGACATTGTCCACGCGTGGTATCACTACTGCACCATGTGGCATCGCGGACAAGCGTCATGGGAGTATGCGCGCCTTTCGCGTATCTCTCAGTACTGTTCGCCGGGTATGGTCGATTTAAACGAACCATGCGACGAAAACAAAAACGCGCAAGAGATATACTTATCTATCGTACTTCGAGAGCAAGGCGAACAGGCAGAGCGCGCAGAGCGCGCAGAACTCCGATTAGATTGATTAGCCCTCAAACCGGAAGACAAGCCCGCCGCCGTGCGGGCTTTTTTGTGCCCGTTTGTTTTTGGCAGTGAATCGAGCCGCGCCCCGGCCCGCGCTCAGACCTACGAAACCCATGGACCGCGATCCGTGAGGTTGAGATTTAGATCCGATATCGCATAGAATCGCATCTTCGGCCGCGGCCGCGGTCGGATAACTTCGGAGAAATTAAGATGACAACTGACAAGAAAATTGAATTAGCGATTAACGATCTGTTGGATGCGTTACGAAAATCTCTGCAGTCGCAAAGTAACCGAATAGCCCGTATCGAACGAGACGTTGACGATAGGAATAAGCGACTAGGAGTTTTGGCGTTTTCGGTTAACGAGCGATTATCCGATTTAAAACATCGAATGCATTTGCTCGAAAACGATAACCCCACGAACGAGCCGAACGAGCCGAACGAGACGAACGAGACGAACGTGAAAAACATCGTCGCCGATATGGTCATCAAGGGCGATATTCGGCTGACCATGGATTAACCGCGAACCGCGAACCGCGAACCGAGGCCCGCTTCACGCGGGCCTTTTTTTGGCCGCCGTTCCCCGGGCCGCCGTTCCCCGGGCCGCCGTTCCCCGGGCCGCCGTTCCCCGGGCCGCCGTTCCCCGGGCCGCCGCTTCACGCTCGGGGCCCCTAGATATCGGGTCAGATCGCCCGGCTCGGCCCGCGCAGGCCGCGATTCGCGGGCCACGGCCCCCGGTTCGTCTGGCGATGGCAAGTGCTATGTTCCGCGGAAATAATTACGTGTTAATTTGAACCGTGTTAACTGTTTTTATAATTCTGATAAAAATCGCATATACTGGCTGCCTGTTTGCAGCATGTTCGCAGCATGTTTCACGTGAAACGTTTCTTCAGGGACCCCTATGAGTGCAGCGTCGAACGCGTTAGTTGAAGAGAAGAAGTTGAAGCTTGAGCTACGGCTCGCGCAACTTGAGAAGAACGAGAAGTGCCAAAATGATTTTTTAACTTTTGTAAAGACGGTTTGGCCGGATTTTATTGCTGGCCGTCATCATCGGATTATTGCGGAGAAGCTTGAGCGGGTGGCCGCGGGCGATCTAAAGCGACTCATTATCAATATGGCACCTAGACATACTAAATCTGAGTTTGCGTCGTACTTGTTTCCGGCGTGGTTCATGGGCCGTATGCCGAACAAGAAGATCATACAGGCGACGCACACGACAGAGCTTGCGGTGAATTTTGGACGTAAGACGAAGAATTTGATTGAGAGCGATGACTTTAGGGAGATTTTTCCGGAGGTAAAGCTTGCGTCGGACAGTAAGGCGTCGGGTCGCTGGGACACGAACAAGGGTGGCATGTATTACGCTGTTGGCGTTGGAAGTAACTTGGCAGGTCGCGGTGGCGATTTGGTAATTATTGACGATCCGCATTCTGAGCAGACGGCGATGTCCAATTCTGGGTTTGACGATGCATGGGAGTGGTATACGGGGGGACCGCGTCAGCGTTTACAGCCTGGGGGCAGCATAGTTTTGGTACAGACGCGTTGGTCTGAGAAGGACATGACGGGTCAGTTACTGAGGTCGATGGCGAAGGACCCGCTTGCTGATCAATGGGAGGTGGTGGAGCTACCTGCTATTTTTGACGATGGGACTCCGTGTTGGCCGGAGTTTTGGAGCTTAGAGGATTTGACGTCGGTAAAGGCGTCGATTCCGCCGTCTAAGTGGAACGCGCAATACCAGCAAAACCCCACGGGTGAAGAAAACGCGATAATCAAGCGGGAGTGGTGGCGTTGTTGGGAGCGAGACAGGGTCCCTCATTTAGAATATGTGATTCAGAGCTACGATACGGCTTTTAGCAAGCGAGAGACCTCTGACTATTCGGCGATAACGACGTGGGGTGTGTTTTACCCTAACGAGGGCGGGTCGGGTCCTAATCTAATTTTGTTAGACAGCAAGAAGGGCCGTTGGGATTTCCCTGAGCTGAAACAGGTGGCGTTGGACAATTACAAGTTTTGGGACCCCGACACCGTCATCGTGGAGGCGAAGGCGAGTGGTATGCCCTTGACCCACGAACTACGGAACATGGGCATACCGGTGGTCAACTTCACGCCCAGTAGGGGTAACGACAAGGTGAGTCGTGTGCATAGCGTCTCACCGTTATTTGAAGCTGGAATGGTTTGGGCACCGGACGAGACTTTTGCGGACGAGTTGATTGAAGAGGTGGCGGCTTTTCCCAACGGAGAGCACGACGATTTGGTCGATAGCATGACGCAGGCGTTGATGCGGTACAGGCAGGGTAACTTTGTTCAGCTCCCCAGTGACGACTGGGAAGATACAGAAAACCGTGTTACAGTGAAAATGTACTATTAAAGTCTTTAAAAGTGTGTATTTTCTTACACACTTCTTAACGGAAACGCCTTTCTATGAGCAGTTCTTCGGTAAATCTTGGAGCCGGTGGATTTGTATCCTATTTGGAAGACGGCGGCGCTACGGTCGCGTTTCCCGAACCAGACCTAAGACCGGAACTGGGACCCGAACCGGAACCGGAGTTCGAGGAACGCGGGGTAGGGACGTTTCTGATGGAACAGAAGCTACCGTTTGTTGATCCGCCGGAAGGTGCGGTTTACGACAAAGAACGGATGTACGAAATAAGGGATTCAGGTAATCCGGGGACCGCGGACCGCGCAACATACTACCCGCTCGTTCCTACTTTTTTCGAGCAGCTTTCCACGCGATTCGGTTATCCGTTAGTAGAGGATCCGGTTGAGGGTAAACATCGCCACAGCAAGCCTCGTGAGGACTTGCCCACGCCCCAGGAGTTAGCTGACGCACGTAAACACGCTTTGGGCGCGGCTTTGATAGCCTCGGACTACGGCCCGGAGACCGCGATTGCGGTGGGCGAGCTTTACGAAGACTACGGTCGTGCGATGGTGACTAACACCAACAGCGAACATCGTGCGATGGACAAGCGCAATAACGCCGTAGGAGTTAGCTTGTTTAAGCTCGCTGGGATAGATGCCACGCCAGCACAGTTGGCACAACGGGTGGACGCTCAAATTTTCCAACAGCTAGAAGAGATTTTGAAACGGCCTGTAAGTGAGCGAAGATTCAAAAGCGGGGACACAGGCATGGACCTTTACTTCCCGCGTATGCACGATAACCGCTTTCAGACCGATCATTAGGAGAGGCCATGGCCAACGGTAAACCCAACGCGGGTTTGATGGACGTTCCATCGCAACTTGACCTTGAGGATTTGGCGGCTGAGGTTGAGCTTGAGTTGCCGGACAGCTCTAATGTGGTGGTAGCAGAGATTGAAGCCGCCGACGTAGGTTCCATTGAGATTAAGCCCGAAGAGGACGGCGGCGTCATTATTGATTTTGACCCGCAGGACCAGCGTGGAGCCAGCACTGATTTTTACGCAAACCTAGCCGAAGAAATCCCTGATAGGGAATTGTCGCGTATTTCGAGCGATTTACTAGGTGAGTTTGATGCGAACAAGGCTAGCCGACAAGATTGGGAAGACGCTTACACTAACGGTTTGGAACTTTTGGGGTTCACCTACGACGAGCGAACTCAACCTTTCCGTGGAGCCTCCGGCGTAACGCATCCGCTGCTTGCAGAGGCCGCTACTCAATTCCAGGCACAAGCCTTTAATGAACTATTACCTGCTTCGGGTCCCGTGCGCACCGTAGTAATGGGTAAGGACACGATCTCCAAGACGCAGCAAGCGTCTCGTGTTCGTCAGTTCATGAACTACTACATCACCAACGTAATGGAAGAATACACACCTGATATGGATCAGATGCTGTTCTATCTTCCACTTGCGGGTTCTACGTTTAAAAAGACGTACTATGATGAAACGTTAGGTCGTGCGGTATCCAAGTTTGTTCCAGCGGAGAACTTGGTAGTTCCTTATGAGACCGCGGACCTCGAAACATGCCCTAACATTACGCAGGTCGTGCGCATGTCGCTTAACGATTTGCGTAAACGGCAAATTGCTGGGACTTATCTAGACGTAGAGGTTATCCCTGCACAGAAGGAGATGTCTGATTTATCGGGTGAGATAGACCGCATTGAGGGTCTGGAGCCTAATCAGATTGATTATGACTGCACAATCTTGGAATGCCATGTCGATTTAGACCTTGAGGGTTACGAAGACATGGACGCTGACGGTGAACCTACGGGTATCAAGATTCCGTACATCGTCACAATTTCCGAGGACAACGGGCAGATACTATCGATTCGTCGTAATTATCTCGAAGATGACGAGCTACGCAAGAAGATACAATACTTCACGCATTTCAAATTCTTACCAGGCTTTGGTTTTTATGGTTTAGGTTTGATACATACGATTGGTGGTCTGTCTAGGACTGCCACGGCGGCACTGCGACAGTTGATCGACGCTGGTACGTTGTCCAATCTCCCTGCGGGTTTCAAGGCCCGCGGCCTACGGATCAGGGACGATGACGATCCGTTGCAGCCAGGAGAGTTCCGAGACGTGGACGCTCCGGGTGGGGCGATTCGCGACAGTCTCATGCCTCTGCCGTTTAAGGGTCCCGATCAAACGTTATTTAACTTATTGGGCTTTGTAGTACAGGCCGGTCAGCGTTTTGCGACGATCACGGACCTTAAGGTTGGTGACGGTAATCAGCAAGCTGCGGTTGGAACAACCATCGCAATGATGGAACAAGGCACTCGTGTAATGAGTGCTGTACACAAGCGTTTGCATTACGCAATGCGCCAGGAATTTAAGATTCTGGCTCGAGTAATGTCTGAAAGTTTGCCGCAAGAGTACCCTTACATGGTTCCGGGCGGTGACAAAAAGATTATGCAGAGCGATTTTGACGATCGTGTCGATGTCGTTCCTGTAAGTAATCCAAATGTGTTCAGCCAAGCGCAACGCATTGTGCTGGCACAAACCAAGCTGCAACTGGCCACGCAAGCTCCTGAACTTCACAACCTTAGTGAAGTGTTTAGGGACATGTACGAAGCGTTGGGCGTGACCGACGTAGATCGGATCATGAAGGCTGTTCCAGATGAAGAGCCGACGCCTCTTGACCCCGCCCAGGAAAACATAAACGCGTTAGATATGTTGCCGCTACATGCTTTTGAAGGTCAAAACCACCAAGCACACATTATGGCGCACTTGGTATTTGGTTCGACCCCTATGGTCGCTAACTTGCCTTCTATGGCCATGTCTTTGCAAAAACACATTATGGAGCACGTTCAGATTGCGGCTAAAGAGCAAGCCGCGGTTGCTTACCTGCAACAGATGCAACAGCGCGGTGGAAAGGCGGCTACTGACGAGGAAATGCTCGAAACAGAGAAATTGACCGCGCAGTTTGTAGCAGAAGGCTTGCAGCAAGTTAAAGAACTGTCTGGACAGTTGTCGGGAGCGGGTGCGCCGGATCCGTTGGTACAGCTTAAAGAGCAAGAACTTCAGCTTAAGGCACAAGCCGATCAAGCGGATCAACAGATTGACCAAGCCAAGGTACAGTTGGACGCACAAAACCAACAGATGCGCAGCTCGCAATTTGACCAACGGTTGGCTTCGCAAGAACGTCAAACACAAGCACGTATTCAAGCTGCTATGCAGCGTGAGCTACTCAAGAACCAAAGGGGTTAGGATGAAAGGTAAAGTAAAGCACATGGGTTCTGCGCCTAAAGATGCGCCAAAACCTGTGAAATATGCACAGATTGATAAGCAAGGTCGTATCCCTTATGGGAAGACGGCTCCAGCGCCGATGTCCGCGAAGCGCGTAAAGTATGACGCGGGCCACGGACCTAAGCTCACGGCACGTGGGATGGGTGCAGCTAAAAAAGGCGGCGATTACATCGGGTGTTGATATGCCATTAAAGAAAGGCAAGAGCCGCAAAACGATTAGCAGCAACATCAGTAAGCTGCGTGACGAAGGTTACAAACAGAACCAAGCGGTGGCTATTGCTTTGTCTAAGGCTGGAGAAACGCCTGCTAAGCGCATGAAACGAGGCGGTGTGGTCAAAGGATTTAGCCCTATAGCGCGACCACAACGTTTTCAAGGGGTTTTTTGACCTAACGCGTTTTACCACTAGGACCTTACTATGTTGGCACAAATAGCAGGAAGTCTTGTTGGACCAGTAACGGGTTTGCTGGATAAATTTATTGAGGACAAGGACCAGAAAAACGCCCTTGCCCACGAGATAGCCACGCTGGCCACTAAGCAGGCGCATGAAGCCGCAATGGCTCAGGCTCAAGCAAACGTTGAAAGCGCCAAACATTCTTCTTTGTTCGTTGCTGGGGCACGGCCCGCAATTATGTGGATATGCGCTTTGGGCTTGATGACCAACTTCTTTCTTCTGCCGCTAGCAGAGTGGGGCACCGCTGTCTGGGCACCTCAAATTATCCTGCCAGATTTTGATCAATTGCAGAGCGGCGAGTTGATGACGCTAACACTTTCGTTGCTAGGTCTTGGCGGAATGCGTTCTTGGGAGAAATCTAAAGGCGTTGCCCGGAGCAACCTCAAGCAATGAACGACTTCATGGACTTTTGGCCTGTCCTGTCGGGCCTTATAGCAGTTGCAGCAGTTGGGGTGGCGTTTAGAGCCGAGATAACAGTGCGAGTGAAAATATTGGAGGATAAGGTGAAGACTTTATTCGACATCATCAACAGGATGAACAAGTGATGAGCCGCACCGTCGAAGACGCACACCGCCGCATTGACGAGCTTGAACCTCGCATGATCAAGTTGGAAACCGAGTCGAACATTCAGTTCCGAGAGGTGTTCACTCGAATCAAGCGGTTGGAAGCAATTTTGATTGGTGCGGCAGGTACGATTATCGCAATGCTTGTCGTGGTTTTGACCAAGATGCAGTGACCGAGGAAAAGGTCGAGGGTGAATCGACATTTAAGCCGTGCTTGGGCTGCCCTATAAGAGACGCCTGCACTAAGTACAAACGTTGTTGGATTGCTAAAGCACAAAAAGGTTGGCGAGAGCGGGACAGGAAGTAATAAAGATGGGTTCTTTGCAAATCGTAATGATTGTTTGCCCGTTGATGGCGACTACGCCAAGGGATTGCGACATGGCAGTAGAAAACCCGGTTGTTTTTTACGACGATATAAAAAAATGCATGACCCGTGCTCAAGAGATTCATGAAAAGACTGCGACTGCTTTGTATCAAGCGGGTGCAATGTTAAGGGTGGGGTGTGTTCAAAAAGATTTTTTTGAACAACCCGATCAAAAACAAGATAAAAGGATATCCGCATGACCTTTAAACTTTCTCAGCGCAGCAAAGACCGACTCAATGGCGTAGACGCAAATCTTGCTGCTGTCGTACATCACGCCATCACCGTGACCACTATTGATTTCGGTGTCATTTGTGGCCTAAGAACGATTGAAGAGCAGAAAGAGCTTGTCGCTAAGGGCGCAAGCAAAACAATGAAGTCAAAGCACGTCGACGGCAGAGCCGTGGACTTGATGGCGTACATTGGTTCTCGAGGTTCTTGGGAGCTGAGCGTTTATGACGAGATTGCTGATGCCATGAAAGAAGGCGCTAAAGCGCTGGGCGTGGGCGTTCGTTGGGGCGCGGCATGGCACATTCCAGACATCCGAGAATGGGATGGCACCATGGAAGACGCCATGAATGCTTACGTGGACCTGCGTCGTTCGCAAGGTAGGAGACCGTTTATTGACGCCCCTCACTTTGAGCTGAGATAATATCAAAACATCTTTGATATTATGCGAGGGTTAGATGAATGATATTTATATCGCTGAGGCTGTACTGAGGATTATACGAGAACGGCGAGAGGCGATTACAGATTTGATGATCCATGGGAACATCAAATCAATGGAGCAATATCGTGAGCTTATGGGCAACTTAAGTTGCTTAAATCACGTGGAACAGGAACTCAAGAGCCTGCTAGATAAACAGGAGCGATCAGATGACTGATAGCGCAGTAAAAGAACCGCAATCGCTTGCGGATGTGTACGTCGAAAAGCCAAAGCTTCAACCGGAGTCTATTGGCGCGTCACTGCTAGAAAGAATGCCGGAACCGACAGGATGGCGCATTCTTATCCTTCCTTATCAAGGCCAATCTAAAACCGCGGGCGGAATCTTTATCCCCCAAGAGGTTCAAGAGAAAAGCCAAATCTCTACGCAAGTAGGTTATGTCCTCAAAATAGGTCCGCTGGCCTATCAAGACAAAGAAAAGTTCCCGTCTGGACCCTGGTGCAAAGAAAAGCAATGGGTAATGTTTGCTCGCTACGCTGGGTCTCGTTTTCAAATAGATGGCGGGGAGGTTAGGATTTTGAACGATGACGAAATCCTAGCCACGATTCTTGATCCTGAAGACATTCATCATTTGTAAGGAAAGCTATTAATGGCAGAAGACGATAACGAACAAATTGAAGTGGACGTAGATGTAGACGTTGAGGAGTCTCCATCTACCGATTCTGTCGTCGTAGACGACGCGGGCACAGACCAGTTTCAAAAGGCCGAAAGCGCCACTCAAAAGCGCATTGACCGTTTGACGAAAAAAATGCGCGAGGCCGAGCGCCGTGAGCAGGAAGCTATTCGCTACGCTCAAGGGGTTCAAAGTGAATCCAACCAGCTTAAGCAGCGCCTTCAAAATTTGGACACTAATTACGTGTCTGAATACACCAACCGCGTTAGCACTCAAATGCAGCAAGCCGAGGCCGATTTGGCAAGAGCCATTGAAATTGGTGATTCTGCGGCAACGGTAGAGGCGCAACGAAACTTAACTAATTTAGCCATCCAAGCCGATCGAGCGGCTCAAGCAAAAGCTCAGTCTGATCGGGCTAGGCAGCAGCAAGAAGCGGCACAACAGCACCAAGCTCGTCAGCCCATGCCTGCACAACAGCCTAAAAGGCCCGATAAAAAGGCCGAGGAGTGGGCTTTACGAAATAGTTGGTTTGGCTCCGATGAAGCGATGACTTACGCTGCTTTTGGGATTCATAAAAAACTCGTCGAAGAAGAGGGGTTTGATCCGCAAAGCGATGACTACTATACTGAATTAGACAACCGTATTTCTTCTAAATTTAATATGGGAGTCCAGGCCACTAACAAACGACCCGCTCAGACGGTTGTTGGGGCCTCAAGAAACGTATCTGGGCGCAGTGGGAAAAAGGTTAGACTCACCCCTAGCCAAGTCGCTATTGCGAAAAAATTGGGTGTGCCGCTTGAAGAATATGCGAAATACGTGAAGGAGTAACCGATATGAGTGACATAAAACGTGCTTCTCGCGCAAATGAAACTAGGGCAAACCAGGCTATTCGTAAGCCGTGGTCTCCCCCGTCGATGTTAGATGCACCACCTGCTCCTGATGGTTTTAAGCACCGTTGGATTCGTGCGGAGACGCGTGGATTTGATGACACTAAAAACATCAGTGCCAAGATGCGAGAGGGTTGGGAATTGGTCCGTAAGGACGAGTATCCTGATTTTGAATCGCCTGTTGTGGACTCAGGTAAATACGAAGGTGTATTTGGGGTTGGCGGATTGCTTCTCGCTCGGATACCGATTGAGACCGTCCAAGAAAGGACCGCCTACTTTAATCAACGTAGTCGGGACCAAATGGAGGCCGTTGATACCGATATGATGCGCGAGAACGCACACTCAACAATGAGGATTAGCAATGCTGATCGTCAATCTCGTGTAACCTTCGGTGGTCCTAAGACATAAGGACTGCCCCAATAGGAAGAAACTATTATGGCAAATTCAAATACTGCCTATGGTCTACGTCCTATCGGGCTTGTTGGTAGTGGTGCAAATTCCACTGGGGTAACTCAGTATGAAATTGCGTCCAACAACACTAATGCTATTTATCAATATGCCATCTGCGTACCTCTAGCCGCAGGCGTTATTGATCAAGCTGGCGATACTGCCGGTGGAACGACTCAAGCATTGGGCGTCCTGATGGGGGTAGAGTACGTCGATTCGGTTTCTAAGAAACCTGTCTTCATTAACTACTGGCCTGGTTCGGGTTCCGTGAGCGTAGACACAAACCACCCTGTAAAGGCGTTTGTTGCCGACAGCCCGGACCAACTGTTTAAAGTTGCATCCGATGCGACTCTGACAGACCGCGCCACTGCTCTTGCAACCGTATTTGCGAACGCTTCTCTCGGTACTTCGGCTCGTTCCGGCTCTACCGATACGGGATCGTCAAGCGGTGCCTTGAGTGTGTCCTCTGTAAATACGACGGCTACTCTGCCGCTTCGTATTGTTGGCATTATGGACGACGCAGGAAACAGCGACTTTACTGCCGCAGGTATCCCGCTTATCGTTCGTTTGAATGCACACTTTAACGCCGGAAGCCGTAGGTTTGATTCTCAAACCACTGCGGATTCCACGGGCATTTAAGGAGGGTTAGATAATGGCTATTTCTAGAAGTCAACTAGCTAAAGAGCTAGAACCCGGCCTTAATGCTTTGTTTGGGCTGGAATACAATCGTTACGAGAACGAGCACAGTGAAATCTTTGAAGAGGAGTCTTCGGACCGAGCCTTTGAAGAGGAAGTGATGCTTGGTGGATTCTCGACTGCACCCGTAAAAGGTGAGGGCACTGCCATCAGCTTTGACGATGCACAAGAGACTTACACTGCTCGTTACACTCACGAAACCATTGCGCTGGCATTCTCAATTACTGAGGAAGCGATTGAAGATAACCTCTACGATCGTCTTGCTTCGCGCTATACCAAAGCCTTGGCTCGTTCCATGGCTCAGACCAAGCAGATTAAAGCTGCCGCTATTCTGAACAATGCGTTCACTGCGGGTTCTTCTGCTATTGGCGACGGCGTGGCGCTTTGCTCCTCGTCTCACCCAAGCCTTTCAGGCAACCAGACCAACATTTTGGCCACTGCTGCGGATCTCAACGAGACGTCGCTTGAGCAGATGCTGATTGACATCGCTGGTTTGACTGATGAGCGCGGTCTGAAGGTTGCTGTTCGTGGTATGAAGCTTATTATTCCTAAAGAGCTTCAATTCATCGCAGAACGAGTTATCAACTCGAACCTGCGTTCGGCCACCGCAGACAACGATCTGAACGCTATGAAGAGCATGGGAATGCTTCCGGAAGGAGCGGTTGTAAACCACTTCCTGACGGACACTGACGCATTCTTCATCAAGACTGACGCACCTAACGGCTTCAAATTCTTCAACCGTTCGCCAATTAAAACGGCAATGGAAGGTGATTTTGACACCGGCAACATGCGCTTCAAGGCGCGTGAGCGTTACAGTTTCGGCGTCTCTGACTGGCGTTGTGTGTTTGGCACTCCAGGCGCAGCGTAAGCTTCGCAACCAATGGGGTCTGAAACGAAAGGGGGCTGTTATAGCCCCCTTTTTTTATTCCAATCTCTTGGAATATAATTTATATTGAAATTATTCCTGACAGTTGCATCCCGTAACTGACATTGCCCAAGACAGGAGATAGATATGGGACAAACTACTTTTTCCGGACCAGTGCGGTCCGAGCGCGGGTTTACCTCGGTAGGTTCTACTGCTGTGGTAAATATTACGGCGGAAACCACTCTTACTTATGCTGACCATGTTGGCCGCATCATCGAAGTCAACGATGCTGACGGCGCGGTTACGCTTCCAGCGGCGTCTACCGACACTATTGGTGCAAAGTATGTGTTCTTCATTGGCACTACCGCGTCTGATTTAGACATCAAAACAGACGGCACTGACAAGTTTGTTGGCAATCTTGTGTTGGCGGCGGCTGCTACGTCACAGGCTCGTGGCTTTGCACCGGCTGCAACAAACGATGTAATTTCTATGAATGGAACTACTACCGGCGGTATTGAGGGTTCACATTTAGAAGTCACTGCAATTGCCGCAGATGAATATCTAGTAACAGGTACTTTGCTTGGTTCTGGCACACTAGCCACTCCATTCGCTGACTCGTAATAGGAGATAGCTTATGGCGGGTTCTGATGTAAAGGCGAAACGCTTAACTGCCACCGGCTCTGCCGGTGTCGGTGTTGCACGTATTCGTCAGGTTCAGGTAAAAACGACAACAGGATCACCGCGGCTTACCATCAGCGATGGCAACGGTGGTGACACTGTGTTGGACATGGACTTGGATGCGTCTGATACGCACTCTGTAAACATACCGGATGAAGGCATTAGAGTAAGCGATATTTATATTGCAACTTTTACTGCGTGTACTTCTGTCACAATTTTTTACAGTTAGCTGAGAAAGGATTCGTTATGGCTCGCGAAGTTAGTTCAATTTCTAGGATAGGTACTTCCGAGCCGTTTGAGCTTCAAGTTTCTCGTGGGCAAATTGCTTACCACAAACCGCTTTTTAAGTTCGGTAATAACGCTGTTGTTGGCGATAGTTTGGAAACTATATGGTCTGAAGGTGGCTTGTATAGTTATTTAACTTCCGCAACCGTCCTTAAAGTTTCTAGTTCCTCGACTGATGATACTTCTGCGGGGACTGGAGCAAGGACGGTTCAATTGTATGGCCTTGATGGTGATTACAACGAAATAAACGAAGTCGTAACTCTGAACGGACAAACCGCAGTCAACACGACACAATCGTTTTTACGCATATACCGTATGATTGTACGTTCTGCGGGAACAGGAGGGCAAAATGCCGGGATTATTTATGCTGGTACAGGCACCGTAACGAGCGGGGTTCCTGCAAATGTATATGCAAGTATTAACGGGATTGCTGGTTCAAACCAGAGTTTGATGGCGCTTTGGACCGTTCCAGCGGGATACACGGCGTACATATTGCAATATGATGTATCTAATGGAACCACTTCCAACACCCCTGCGGTGTGTAAATTGATTTTATCAATTAGCCCGTTCGGGGAAGTATTTCAGTCAAAAGATGTTAAGTCTTTGACAACGGGTATGCACGTTGAAGAAACTTTTTCCCTGCCGGTCAAGGTAACCGAAAAGTCGGACATTGAGGTAAGAGCAATATCGTCATCCAATTCCGTCAGTTTTGATATTTCTGCGTCTTTTGAGATTATTTACATTAAGAACGGAGATGTTTTGGCGTAATGGCTACTACCAAAAACGTTAAAAGACTTCCTTCTGGCCGATTACAGTATCGGGGAGATACTTTTTCGGGATATAACAAACCGAAAAGGACGCCCGGTAAAGCAAAGAAAAGCGCTGTCCTTGCCAAAAAAGGCAATGAAGTCAAGTTAGTAAGATTTGGGGACCCAAAGATGTCGATCAAAAAAGATCAACCGGGTCGTCGTAAGAATTTTCGTGCCAGACACTCTTGTGATACGGCGAAAGATAAATTTTCGGCTCGATACTGGAGTTGTAAGGCGTGGTGAGGGTTAGATGAAGGTGGAAGAAGTTTTAGCCAAGTTAGAAAAACACGAGGCTGAATGTAATCTCCGATACCAACGGATTGAGGAGCGTCTTGACGATCATAAAAGTTCGTTAAAAGCCCTTGATGTCAAACTCTGGGCGCTGGCAGTGTTAATTTTAATTGCACCATTTGTGCAGAGATTTTTGGGGTGAAGCATGGGCGCACGAGTCAGAACAGGGCCGAAGCAGACTAAGTGCCCCGGTGTAACCTACTACCGCAAGGGCGGTAAGGTCTCCAGTAAATCAAAAGGCAGTAAAATTTGTCCCGAAGGTAAAGCTTGGGCGAAAAGGACGTTTGATACATACCCTTCTGCATACGCTAATTTAGCTGCATCAAAATATTGCAAAGACCCTAATTACGCCAAGAAGTCAAAAGGCGGAAAAAGTAAGGGCAAGTAATGGGCAAGCTAAAGGATTGGGTAGATGAAGATTGGGTCCGAATTGATAGCTCAGGCAATATCGCGGGTAAATGCGGCACGTCAAAAAATAAAAAAAATCCTGACCGATGCTTACCACGATCTAAAGCACAAAGTCTTAGTAAAGATGAAAGGGCTGCGACAGCACGTAAGAAAAAGCGTGAAGGCGCTAAAGGAAAACAAGTTGTTTCAAACACAAAAGCGGCAAAAGTAAAAAAGATGGAGCTAGGCGGTGTTGTTCCAATCACCAAGCCTAAAAGACCCTTTCGAGGTGAATCAAGACCAGGAAAAGCAGTAGCTCGAGGTTGTGGGGTAGTTATGAAGGGCCGACGCAAAAAGACAACCGGGTCGGTTACCCCATCATGAATTTAGATTTTTTTGATCAGCCTGTCGAAAAAGCTATTGTGAAGGAAATTAGGCAATGGTCCGCAGAGGCTTTGGAAAAGCCTAGCCATTATTTCCACAACCTACCGCCGTGCCCTTATGCTCGTTCGGCGTGGTTAAACAACAAAGTTGCCATTATTTTTAACAAGGAGCCTTCTTACCAAGTTTTGTATTCGTGCATATCTCGTTTTGATGACGTATTTGATTTAGCCATTATTGTAAATACAAAACCCAGCGAAGACGCTGAGTTGTTTCACAGTTACCTAGATCAACTAAATGACGTTATTGCAGACGGGATGTTCATCAACAAAGACATTTGGTTAATGGGGTTTCATCCATTAGACGAACCCAGCGACTTTGTTCAGGAGATTAATTTTGATTATGAGGTTCATACCGAGTACTCAATGATATTTGTTCAACGTCTATCAAAGCTTCAAGAAGCGGCGGACAAGTTGCACAAAAAAGGATATTACGATAGTTATGTGGGCGAATATGATGCGTCAGATATCTATCAAAAACGAACTGAACTTTATAGGAGACTAAAAGATGGCGATGAAGCCTAAGAAGATGCGCGGCGGCGGCATGGTTAAGAAGATGCGCGGTGGTGGCATGGTTAAGAAGATGCGTGGCGGCGGCATGGTTAAGAAGATGCGTGGCGGCGGCATGGTTAAGAAGAAGAAAAAGTAAATGGCGGTATCTAACAGCAAAGATTTTGAGCTAGACGTAGCAGATTACGTCGAAGAAGCGTTCGAGCGATGTGGTTTGGAGGTTCGTACTGGTTACGATCTAAAAACTGCAAAACGTTCGCTTAATCTATTGCTGGCGGATTGGGCCAACCGAGGCTTAAACCAGTGGACGATTAAGCAAAGGTCGCAGGCTCTAACGCAAGGAACGGGAGAGTATGCGCTTAACGCGGACATTATTGACGTTCTGTCCGTTGTTATTCGCAGAGACGGTACGGATTACTCTTTGGAGCGTCTAAGTCGGGACGAGTATCTGACAATTCCGACAAAAACGACACAAAGCCGACCTAACCAGTTCTTTTTAGATCGTCAGTTAACTCCAAATCTTAAGGTTTGGCCCGTTCCTGAGAACAGCACAGACGTTCTGTACTATGACGCGTTGACGCGCATGGATGACGCGGATATTTACACTAACACAATGGATATGCCGTTTAGGTTTTATCCCTGCCTTGCTGCGGGGTTGGCATATTACATTTCTCTAAAGAGAGCGCCTAATAGAGTAGAGCTGTTAAAAGCGCTTTATGAAGAAGAGTTTGATCGGGCGGCCACGGAGGACCGCGATCGAGCGTCTTTTAACGTTGTTCCTAAGTATGAGTACTACAGGACCGGATAATGACGAAGTTCGCAACAGGTAGAAACTCATACGCCATTTCTGACCGCTCTGGTTTTCGTTATCCGTATAAATTAATGAAAAAAGAGTGGAACGGGTTGCTTGTGGGTCCGGATGAATACGAACCAAAACATCCGCAGCTAGGACCCTTCCGGAAGGTGGTTGATCCACAAGCTTTGCAGGACGCTAGGCCTCAGCCAGACAACCCGACTAGCGCGTTTTTGGTTATTACCACAAACGGCATTACGTATTTAGGGAATGGCAACTGGAGCACCGCTGGAACGGCGGAACTTCCTACCGAATTAGAAAATACCGCGGCTTTGCAAGGTGCGGTGGGCACAGTATCGGTGGTAACACCATGAGTTTTACATACTCACAGCTAAAAACTGCCATTCAAGACTACACAGAAAATGACGAAACGTCTTTTGTGACCAATTTGCCTGTTTTTATACGTCAGGCAGAGGAAAGGATACTAAAAAACGTTCAGTTAAGCCTGTTTAGAAAGAATGTGAGCGGCACAATGACCCAGGACAACCAGTATTTAGCTTGTCCTAGCGATTTTTTGTCTCCTTTTTCGCTTTCCTTTACCGATGCGGACAGCAACAAGGTGTTTTTGGAGTTCAAAGACACGGATTTTGTGCAAAGTTTTAACCCAAACCCGGCTACCACGGGCAATCCGCGGTATTACGCGGTTTTTGATGTGGATAACTTCATTATCGGTCCAACGCCTAATGCTGCGCGGGCCGTGGAGCTTCATTATTTCTACCGACCTGCCAGTTTGACGGCTGGATCGGACAGCGGCACGACTTGGTTAAGCCAAAACGCTCAAATGGCTCTTCTTTATGGCAGCTTGATTGAAGCCTATATCTATATGAAGGGTGAACAAGACGTGATGTCTCAGTATGAAAAAAGATTTTCAGAGGCGCTAATTGGCATGAAAATGCTGGGTGAGAACAAAGAAGTCACCGATGATTACCGCACTGGGATGTTAATTAGGCCCAAACAATGAGCTTTCCGGCGTTAAAACTAGATTTAGAAACCGAATTTAAAGTGGCGGTTCACACCACGGAACACCGGGGGTTTACTCCGGAAGAGGTGGCGACGCGTTGCGCAGACAAGATTGTTTCGATAAGCGACTCGGCCAGCCCTTCAATAAAGGCACAAGCACATGCTTTTCGTAAGCACCTTGTTAAGGTTCTAGAATTTTACATGCGAGAAGCAATAAAAAGTGATAGGACCACAGTGTATAACGCGATAAAGGATGCCGGACATCCGGACCTCGCAGAATTAATCAGGAGACTGTAACCATGGCTTTCAGTGGAAACTTCATGTGTACATCGTTCAAGAAGGAGCTATTGTTCGGTGTCCACGATTTTGATCTCGCCAACGGCGATACTTTTAAAATAGCTCTGTATACAAACTCGGCTTCGTTTGATGCATCTACGACTGCTTATACGGCCACTAACGAGGTAAGTGGGACAGGTTACTCCGCAGGCGGTGGCGCATTGACGAACGTAGATCCGACCTCGTCGGGCACTACCGCTTTTACGGACTTTGCGGACGAGACCTTTTCTACGGCAACTATTACGGCACGTGGGGCGCTTATCTATAACACGACTCCAAACACCACTTCCTTGTCGGTAACCAATCCGACGGTCGTAGTTTTGGATTTTGGCGGAGACAAGACATCCACCGCAGGTGATTTTACGATTGTTTTCCCAACTGCCGACTCAAGTAATGCCATTATTCGGATAGCGTAATGGCGGACATCACCGTCGCATTTAAAGGCTGGAACTCTTCCAGCCAAGGCTGGGGCGGTGGAGCGTGGGGCCAAGACGAGGGTCTTCCCGGCGCAACAGGGAGCGTAGGTTCTGCCACGGTTGAGGCAGCGGCCAACGTTCCCGCAACCGGATTATCCGCAACGGCAGCCGTAGGCTCCGTTACGGTTACCGCAGATGCAAACGCTACTGTTACGGGTGTGTCTGGAACAGGAGCCGTAGGCTCCCCCGGCATTGAAGCTGGTGCAAATGTTTCGGTCACAGGAATTGGGGCCTCAGGGGCTGTTGGTTCCGCAACGGTAAACGCGGCGGCAAATGTATCCCCTACCGGTCTTGAAGCCACTGGTTCAGTAGGTTCGGCAACTGTAAATGCCGGAGCTGATGTACTGGTAACGGGCTTGTCTGCGACAGGTAACGTTGGATCGGTATCTGTAAGCGCGGGCGCGACGGCGGAAGTTAGTGGCGTCGCCGGAACGGGTCAGGTAGGTAGTGTCTCTATTAATGGAGACGCTTTAGTAAATTTAACAGGAGTCCAAGCCACTGGCATTGTGGGTCCTGTACTAGTTTATGGGAACATTGTTCCGGATCAGGATCCGAGCTATAGTGAGATTAGTGTAAGTCAATCTCCTACATGGTCGGAGGAAAGCCCCAGCCAGAGCGCAAATTGGACGCAAATACCTGCGAACGGACAGTCGCCTAGTTGGTCAGAAGAAACTCCATCACAGGATGCTAATTGGACGCCGAAAGCAGCGTAAGGATTTAAAGAGATGCCCAGTACCTATACCGTAAACCTCGGAATCGAAAAACCCGCTACCGGGGAGCAATCGGGCACTTGGGGTGACACTACTAATACCAATTTCGATATCCTTGACCAAGGAATCAATGGCGCGGTAAGAGTAACACTGACTAGTGCAGGCTCTTCTGGTTCCCCAAATGCACTTCAAATCACGAATGGTGCGGCCTCTGACGGGCGCAACAAATGGATTGAATTTTATAGCTCTGGCGATCTTGGGGGTTCTGCTTACGTTCAGCTTGACCCAAATGACGCTGAAAAAATAGTCTTCATAAGAAACAGTCTGGCAAGCAGTCGGTCTGTTTTGCTTTTTCAAGGCACTTATTCCGCTTCGCGTGATTTAGAAATTCCCGCGGGCGTTGACATGGTAGTCAAGTTTGACGGTGGCGGCGCGTCTGCGGCTACTGTCACTGACGTTTATACCAAGCTACGCGCCACTGAAATAACAACGCCTACGCTTACTGCAACTACTGCTGATATTAACGGCGACCTGACCCTGACTGGTGCAAGTTATAACGCGGTCTGGGATAGCTCAGACTCCGCGCTTGAGTTCGCGGACAACGCTAAAGCCATCTTTGGCGCTGGGTCTGACCTACAGATTTATCACGATGGCTCTAACAGCTACATCAAGGATAACGGCACGGGCGACTTAAAACTTCAGGGCAATAATTTCACTGTAGGTAATACTGCCGACACGAAATATTTTACGGCTACCAATGGGGGTGGAGTTGAACTTTACCACCAGGGCAATGAAAAACTAGCCACCACCTCGGGAGGCATAAACGTAACCGGAACCGTCACCTCAGACGGCGCTGACCTTGATGGCGCTGTCACTATCAACGAAGCGGGGGCAAGCGTCGACTTCCGCGTTGAGTCCGACAACAACGCGAACATGCTGTTTGTCGATGGAAGTGCGGATTCGGTTGGCATTGGCACTAGCACACCCACAAGTCTGTTTCACATTAACGCGGTAGGTACTGGTACAAGGTTAATTACATTTGAAGGAGACCTCGGAACTACTAATAACAGAACGCTTACTTTAGATACGCCAAGTTCAGATGACGGAAATGCACCTTTCCTTTTCAACACGAGTAACTCCATTGCCTTTGCAATAGACGGCACGGAGCGTCTGCGTATCGATAGTGGTGGCAACTTCGTTTTTAACGAACTCAGCAATGACGTTGACTTCCGCGTTGAGTCTAACAACAACGCGAACATGCTGTTTGTTGATGGAGGCAACGACCGCGTAGGTATCGGGACTAACGCGCCTGGGTCAGCTCTTCATGTCTCGGTGTCATCCCCTCGGATATCCCTCACAGATACAGATACAGGTGCCGACCATTACATTAACGCTGATAGTAGCGTAGGGAATCTGTCGTTTGATATTGACATTAATAGTGAAACGACCAGCCCTGCCGCTGTTTGGAACTTAAAAGGCACGGAGCGGATGCGCCTCACTACGGCGGGAAGTCTCGGCATCGGCACTAGCTCGCCCGTCAATAAACTTTCTGTCAATGGCTCTATTACATTAAATAATTACTACGAAACATACTTGGCAAACGCCTATTACGACGGCAGCGCTTGGAAATATGCGGCTAATGGTGTTGCGTGGGGGATCGGAAATAACTTCGGTGGCACTACCAATGGCACGACCATTGCGGTTGCATCTTCTAACTCAGGTGGCCCTGGTGCTGCGCTTACTTGGAGCCCCGCATTCAATATTGACAGCGGCGGTGACGTTGGCATCGGCGCTACCACGATAGCCGCAAAACTCCATGTAGATGCCCCAAGCACTACCGCTCCATCTCTGACGTTTGGCGCGACAGCAGGGCAAATATTCCAGAATGAAAATAGTGAGTTAGCCATTGGCCTATCCAATAGCAGCCCCTACCCGCTTTGGATACAGGGTCGCACCAGCGTCAACGCAGCAAGAGACATTGTGTTGCAACCGCTGGGCGGGAGCGTGGGCATTGGCACTAGCTCGCCAGGACAGCCCCTAGAAATTCTCTCCAATACCGCAGAAGTATCACTTAACTCTTCAAGCAGTACATATTCACGAGTTGTTCACGAGCACAACGGAACTGCTATGTGGACGACCGGAACAAGAGCAGCTACGGATTACCACATCTTTCGGGAATCTGGTTCAGGCAGTGTTGTTATTGATTCCGGCACCTTAAACCTTGGTGGTAATGATGCAGGCAGTGCTGGACTTCTAAGTGTTTATGGTGGCGCAACAGGCGAAGGTGGTGAAATAAGAATACACCCCTCCGCTGCTGAAGACACGACTGTTGACCACTGGTCAATAGATGTTGCGACTGATGACCTTCGGGTGTTCAACAGCCTTGGTGATTTGGCTTTATCCGTCGTTGTAAACGGTGCAGTAGATCTATATCACGATGGAGGCCACAAATTTTCCACCACCGCCTCAGGCATAGCACTCAATGGGGGCCAAACAAGTCAAATTAGCATCAAAAGCACTGGGGGTTCTGGGTTCACGCAGGGCGCTATTGTCATTGAGGGACACGCTTCCGATAGCTCACCGGGAACCCGAGGCCAAGGCATTTACTATTTCAACGAAGGAAATGATCGAACTTATTACTCTGGCACTCTCTACAACAACGGCACGGTTTGGGGTGTAGCTTCAACCACCGGAACAAGCCTAGCTACAGCTGCTGCTAACACTACAAACTCTCTTCTTGCTGTTGATGGAGTTAGCGGCGGCGTAAGGATTGGGACGACCAGCAATATTTTCAATTCGGCCACTAATGAACGCGCTTCAATCAAAAACCCTTCAACGGGCGCTGCGCTTACACTGCAATCAACGGACGTTACTGGTGGTTTCCCAATTCTTTATCTGTCCAGCACGGATACAACATCCAGCCAGAATGCTGTTGTTTTTCAGCGTACCGGGGGCGTAGTTGGAACCATATCAACGACCGCCTCCGCTACGGCGTACAACACTTCCTCCGACTATCGCTTGAAACAGAACGTCACTGCGCTTACCGGGGCGATTGACCGTGTCAAGACGCTATCCCCTAAACGGTTCAGCTTTATTGCTGAGCCGGACAAAACAGTTGACGGGTTTCTCGCTCACGAAGTCACTACTGTGCCAGAGGCCATCGTGGGCACAAAAGACCAAGTTGATGATGATGGGAATCCCGTCTACCAGGGCATCGACCAGAGCAAGCTAGTGCCGCTGCTTACTGCTGCCTTGCAAGAAGCTGTTGCAAAAATTGAATCACTTGAAACTCGTATTACAGCTTTAGAAGCCAACTAAGGAGAAATTAAATGGCTATCAATTGCACCTGGAGCGTCAACGACATGACGCACAAAGACGCCGACGGGGGCGTTATCCTCGTTTACTGGTCTTGCGTAGCGGCAAGCGACGGCGACCCTGCGTACTCAGCCACCGAAGGTGGGAAGCTGCGACTAACGTACGACGCATCTGCATCTGACTTTATTCCTTACGCCGATCTGACCGAAGCGAATGTGCTTGGTTGGGTGTACGCCAACCTTGCAGCAAACTCTAGCGTGGAGAACGAAACGCCGGAGCAAGCCAAAGCGCGTATCGAGGCTGACCGCACCGAAAAGGCGCAGGCGAAAGTTGACCGCGCCAACAGCCAATCTAACGGTTTGCCTTGGGCGGCTTAATTTAATTTAAGGAGACTTCCGATGGCGAAACAAGAAAACAAAACCATCACTGTCAATGATATCGAGTATAACGTTGCCGATTTAACTGAGCAGCAGCGCGCCATGGTCAACCATGTTTCAGACCTTGACCGCAAACTGGCTAACGCTCGGTTCAACGTAGACCAGCTTCAGGTAGGCCGAGATGCGTTTGTGGGTATGCTAACCACATCGCTTGAGGCTGAAGCTGTGGAGTAAACAACATGACTATCGCAATGGAACGGGTGCTGCACTGGAAAATATTGCCGCGTCTGATGATGTTGGTAATGACCATCATGTACATTCGAGTTCTGGAGTGGGGGATGAGCCTCGAAGACTTATCCACACAGCAAAGCGCAATGATTTCAGTGTGCAGTGGAGCTATGACCGGGGCTTTTGCTGTATGGCTGGGCCACGAGAAGTGACCCAGCAATGGAAGACTTGAAACTTCCAATTGCTCTTGTCATTGCGATGGTCGCTCAACTTGTGGGCGGCGTTTGGTGGGTGTCA
>BCSF01000215.1_pt1 | contig 26107 bp, 48 predicted proteins | sample 1016431 | NCBI WGS metagenome assembly BCSF01 (sample SAMD00045685;SAMD00045686;SAMD00045687;SAMD00045688;SAMD00045689;SAMD00045690;SAMD00045691;SAMD00045692;SAMD00045684;SAMD00045690;SAMD00045691;SAMD00045692;SAMD00045684;SAMD00045685;SAMD00045686;SAMD00045687;SAMD00045688;SAMD00045689, study... | reverse complement strand
TCCATATTCCGTAGAACCAATCTATATATTTTAAGCGCCGTTCTCTTGTAAGTTTTTCACCGTATCCCGTAGTTCCGCAACATCACGGAGTCCCTCAACTGAGAACCACGGTGCGTTCTCCCATGAGAAACCCTCACCAAAGGTGCTATCAGCATTAACGATGTACCAGTGACAATCAACATCAGGAACATCAACTGCACAATGCGACCAGTCATTGCTCCATTGCGGTACTTGAACCCACATTAAGTTGGCCAACACAAAGGCAAAAAAGCTGCTGATCATTTGTTTTCCTCTTCATCGATGGTTGTCCACTCGGTCCAACTTGTGGCGACGTGGTGGCTATGAATGAACTCGTGGAATTTATACAGCTGCATTGATTGCTGGTACCAAGCTTTCTTTGAAGCTTCGTGGTCACCAGTATTCTTGAAGTCGTCCGCCTCAAGACTGACCTTGTACTTAGTGACTGTTTCTAAAGTCTGGCAGCTTAGATCCCATAACTGTTGGAGCAGTTCCCCTTGGGTTTCTCGCCGTGGTGTGTTCACCTCTGCATTGGCGATGGGTGTACCACAGGCTGCTGTTTCCTTATGCTTAGGTTGCACACGCACCTGACCTTCACGGTGCTTGTTGCTGTGGAACTTCATTACGCTGTGCCTGAAGGGGGGGGTCAAAAGCGAAAGTATTTTCGGAATGGGAGCCGCTCACGCGCTGACACTCCCTAACCTGCTTCCGTTGACAGGGTAACGGTTCATGATCCTGAGGATTATGAACATCAATCGGACGACCGATCGATTGGTATAACTTACCAGGTAGCAACTTGGCGTGCAACTAGATTCCGTCATTGGCAATTATGTGCGCAATGAACCAACAAGTAAGAATCAAAATGATACCTATACCAGTTGTGACGCCCCATGGGAAGGCTGACATGCCTGTATCTTCCAATAGCTGCAGTCTTCTCCGTCCTCTGTTAGATACTCAGGTAGATCGAAGCTGCATCGTTCCTGCTCATTGTAAGAACAGTTGGAGCAATCTTTTACATGTTTATTAACAGATCCAGATATCTGATCTATGTATAGTTTGAGCTGGTTGATGATCCTTTCGTTCTCAATCGATTGTTTGTAGAACGCCTCAGACACTTCGTAGCGTGTGACCTTGTGATTACACGCGACGCACTCATACCGGCGCCTCCTTGAGCCGGCCTTTGGGTTCTTGCGGCTTTCGACCAGACGCAATGTCTTCTTGCCGCACTTCTCACAGGGGACAAGGTCTTTAATTCCATGCATGTTCAAGATTCAGACCAAAGTGCTTCAGAAATTGTGGGGAAGTTTTCAGTGAAGATCATCTTCGCCTTATTAGCGATAATCCTGTGCTCATATTGGGTACCAGGATCACAGCGGAGATCCAGATAATGAATCCAAGAACGGAGTGTGCCATTCATGTACAACCTGGTGGGCGAGCACATTGGAAGCACACGCCTGGCTGTCTCCTTTGCGACACCTTCTTCTAACATTTGTTTGTACAGATCATGCCCTGACTTGAAATGTTTATCAGTTAAGTCTTCAAGCATGTATTGCATTTCGTCAGTCAAATCATCAAAACTATTCTGACGATTGCGACTATCTTGTCTTCTAAATTGTGGTACAGCCGCCTGAGATGTTTCAGCGTAGCGTTGTGACCACTCCTGGAATGAGAAGCTACGATGTCGACAGATCTGAGCGGAAATATCGCGCTGGGTGTATATTTCAATGCACATATTTGCCATCTCAAATGGTGACCAATGGCGATGCTTAATCAGGTACCGCAATAACCTTGGCCCTGTCTCGACATTGTTTTCATTCTTCGGTGCACTGACCCGTGCCATTTTGATGATCATCGACTCTGCATCTGGCGTAGACCAGACCAGGTTGCAGGATGCTTTCTCTGCTTTCATTTAAGCCTCCAGCCGGGTTAAGAGTTCATGGCTTTCGAGCTCATTTTCGTGCACGAGTCTGGTTTCGACAACCCATTCAGGTCGACTCCTGATATCCCACTTGACGTTGGCCCAACGCCGCTCTGAGTAGCCTTTCTTTGCAGTGCGGGACTTCTGTCTACGCACCTCCAGATCGGTGATTGTTCCGAGCTTGGATGCCTGGGCGTTGAAGGATGTGTTGAAGTTGGTAACGAAAGGCCGTGACGGTCTCTCTGCGACACGGTCACCTACTTGGAACTCGCGATTTGAGTTCAGGAGCTTGGTGCTTATGCCTAATGACATCAGTAATCAGTTGCGAATTTGGACAGTTCGTCTTCATGGATCAGCCGTTGCTCGTCGACCCACTCGGTGCGCTCGCTACCATCCCACTGCACTTCACAGTGCCAGCGATAGGACACACCAGCCTTTGATCTCTTGGAGCGGATAGCTTTCTGTTCACGAGTCACGACGACCCCGTGCTTAGCACCTTTCAGTGCAGGTGTGTTGGGCAGGCTCAGGCCACCACCGAGGGTGCGCTTGCAGATGCGATCACCAACAGCAAACTCACGGTTGAGTCCGAGGATCTGTTGGTTTGATCCTTGGAATTTTCTCTTGTCGTTCTTAGGCATGGTTCAGTTCTCCTCCTTGTCTTTCATCATTTCACCAGCGATTCGGTCCAGCTCGTCCTCGGCTTCCTTCATCTTGTGGAGCCAGTAGTTACCATTGTCTGGATCAGTCTTGATGCCTCGTTCGGCCTCATGGAGAAAGCTGTTCGCTCGATCGAGCGGTGTTTTGTGTGGTCGCTGTGGCATGAGTAGGAACTGTGAGGGGTTTGATTTGAGGGGGACTTACGAGCACACGCTTGATGCAGACCTGTGCGGCCCATCATGTAGGCCTCGGCGCCATCTGCATTCCTCGACGGGACCCTGGATTCTAGGAAGAGGCTGGCGACATCCACCACATGGTCCGAGTAGTGGTCAGCGTTCCAAGGGAGCGTGTTTGACGGGGAGACTTCACCCGAGCTCCGCCCCGGTGTTAAGGGTTAGAGATGTCGAACGATGCGCCCCAGAACTCAAGCCTGGGGTCACCGTCGTGGCTGAAGCGAACAGCCCAGGTGAACCGTTCACCTTCTGGAGTACGGGCGCTGATTGTTCCCGTACCCACCTCACAGTCTTCCCATGCGAAGGCTTTCCATTCGGACCAGTACTGTGGCTTCATTGGAGTGAAGGTGTACCGGGTGTCCTTTGACGGATCGTCTTCATCTTTGAATGGCAGACCCTTACGGGTGACCTCAAAGATTGGGTGATAAGGACAGAGGAAGATCTGTGGTGATGGATGACCAGTGGGTGCTGGTAAGTCACCCACGGCTCCGAACTTGATGCGTTTCATAGTGATTTCTTGATAGCCTCTGTGACTTTGTGGAACACCTGCCAAGGGTCAATCTTGGAGGCGGGGACCCCCATGTGCCCCATGTGATACTCAAGTTCCTCTTGCAGAACCTTCCACTCTTTTCGTGGCATGTCGAGTTCGAGTTTCATTCCTCGTCCTCCACTTGTGCTTTGGGCATAAGTGTCAGGATCTTGCCTTGAAGGGTGTGAAGAACACCGATGTCACCTCGTACTGCATCCCAGTTACCGCGCATCTCACAGTCGACACGGTCACGCAACAGGTCGTAGAGGAGATCGAGCTCGAACTCTGTGAAGGTGATGTCGTTCATTTTGCGGCTGCCCCCGTCATGGCCTTGAGTTCGGCTTGACGTTTTGCTTCTTGTTTGGCAAGCCATGCTTTCTTGAACTTGTCCTGGGCTTCTTTCAATGCCTCGAGTTCTGCTGCTACATCACACTCCTTATCCTTGGCGATCAGCGTGTTGCGAAGATCATGCAGGATATTCTCCTTGTAATCAATGTGGACTTCTTTGTCCTTGTAGTAAAACTCCGGCGAGAAGTTTTCGCTGTAGTGATTAATTTCTTTTAGATCTTTCTTGTCCTTTTCGTTCCAATCCTGTGGAAGTTTTTGTACAGAGATCGAGATCTCTTCCTGTGACAGGCAAGAGATACCGAATGGAAGTGTGTGCCAGATGAGTTGCTCGACAGTCCTCATGTTCTCTTCTGCAATGAGCTCCAGGTAGTGAGCTTGCTTGTCAGTGAGGCGGAAAGAGATGGTTTTCATTGGTCTTGATCAGTAGATGGGTCATTGATACGGATGGAGAGCTTTTCGTAACCCTCCTGGATCCTGCGCTCTTGTTCCTGTTTGAAGATCGATGAGCGTGGGATCTTGCCAAGTGATGTGGCTGCAGCAGCCTCGACGAACGCCTGTTCCCAGTCGCGCATCGGATCGATGTGTGCGATCTGCTTGAGGTGGTTCACCATGGCTTTGGATGCACCAACTTGAGCCGAGATGTTCCCAGCTTCCTTAGCGTCCATGCGGTCCTGCTGTAGGCAGGCCAGGACTTGAGAGAACATCGCTGCTCTGTCTTGTGGTGCCACTGCCTCGACCAGCAGTTCCCTGCCGCGTCGGACGTAGGTGCGTGACTGCTGTGGAGACACGTCGTACTTCTCGGCCAGTGTCTTGACGACATGTCGGCTGGGCCAACCTTCGGACAGAAGGTCGGCAGCCTCTTCAACCCTGGCGTCGACTTCAACATCAGGGGAACGTGTCATGCCTTGGCCCTCCCGTCGATGTAGACGTTCTCGATAGCGGTCGCCTTGCCTGTCTCCTGCTCGGTCTTCTTGTCAGCGTTGAGCCGATTGATCAGAGAAGTCAGGTCGGCGGAGTAGGTCCAGGTTGGTCGCACCTTGAGCGACACGCTGTAGCTGCCATCCTGCAGGACATACTTCGTTTCGCCGCTGGCATACAGGAACCGCTTGAGCTTCTCAGCCAGCTCCTTCCTCTGTTCGTTGATGGCCTTCTCTTCGGCCTGCAGCTTGCGGTAGCTATCAACCAATGCCTCGATAGGATCACTGGCAGGGACAGCAGCAGGTGCAGCTTTGGGTGGACGACCGCGACGCCGTGCTGGTGTTGAAACTGTTGTTTGAACAACCTTGTTGACCAAGGTGCTGGGCTTCTTTGTGACTGGTTTGGACATGATGAGTCTCTGTATATATGGACTTAGGTGGAAGTGGTGTGACCCTTTTGTGAGTTACATGTTCACCTCCACCTGCTGGTCAAGATCTTTGCAGATAAGTCCTGCTGCTTTCGATGCGTCAGATAGTGCAAGGCGAAGAGCATCAGGTCTCTGTTGCAAGACCTCGATCCAGTGCTTCAAGTATGCAGCGTGATTCAATTCATCAGAACAGATCTGTAACTTGTTGCAAATTAAGAATGCACCTAGTTCAGCCACCAGTTCTTCCCTGGCGTAGACCAATGTGTCTGGTCCCATGTCTCGATTGAGGCGTGACTCATGACCTGTGGAGTGGACCTGTTCATGTGCCCACGTTGAATACATTCCTTCTGTGGTTTGGAATAGTTTCTTGGCAGGCATGGTGATGCGATCTTCACCTGTCTGATAGAACGCTCGGTCACCTTGCCAGGTTGTTTCAACAGGCCATGCATTGAGCACGCTCTCTGCTGTGTTCAAGCGCTCGTAGATACTGTCAGGCTTGAAGGCATCCATCTCGATCTCGATTTGGTCCTGGAGCTCGGCCTGTGATTCTTCGGTCGCGCCTTGTAGGTCAGCGACGTTGAAGATCTTTTGATACCTGAACTTGGTGTAACCCACTTTGACAGGGTTGCCGCTGTCATCCCGCAGCTCCTTACCGTCGTCTCCCTTCTTGTTGTACTTGACCATGACCGGCTGAATGATCGCGCAGCCCTTGGATCCCTTGCGTGGAAACCAGCCTTGTTGCTTAGCCTGTCCTGCACCGAGCCAGAGAGGCGTGCTGAAGCAGCGGAGCGCTGTCCACATCTCAAGCACTGCAGGGTTAGCACCTCGATAGGCGTGACCAGTCACCAGGTTGCGGTGTGCTCCCTTGTTCTGGTAGGTCGTCCAGTCCCTACGCCATGGGTTGATGTTCTGTGCCATCAGGTTGATCAGGTGCTGAGTCAGCTCCTCATCACCGCGAGCTAACGCTTGTTGCTGCGTCTCGTTCGAGCTTTTTGAAGTACGCCTGGAGCTTTGGCGCGAGGACTTCGGTGTCGTAGACGCTGAGCTCTGGGTTTTCGCGTTGCATTTGCCGGATGAAGTCGTCATGGGTCAGTCTCAGAACTTGGTTGGCGTAGGTGATTGCAGCTGTCCTGATGAATTCTTCAGTGTCAGCTTCAAGTTGGAGGGCACATTGAGAGGCAAGTTTGATCAGTGCCATCTCGTTTACTTTGAACTCGACTCGGACTTCGCGTCCGCCGCCTTTGGGCTTCTTCTCCCTGTCGTATTTGGGATTGTCCTTGAGCCACTGGTCGAACTCATCACGTCGCCACAGGTGGTACGGATAGTCCAGTCCTTCAACAGTGGGGACAGGCATGACCATGGACTTCTCTTTGAGCTTCCGGAAAAGGGTGTAGCGAGAGAAGGTCACCAGGTCGAGGATGTCCTGTCTGGTGTAGTACTTGTTGGCACCTGGACGTTGACGGAAGGGAACAGCAGGTCGTGGCATTGTAAGGCGGGGATGGCTTGCTCGCTGATGCTGAGAACCTTATCTAAATCGGGAAGGATGTTGTTCTCGATTAAGTCCATCTGTTCATCAGTGAAATGGTCCAGTTGGTTGCGCTTGATACGAAGCCGCAGTTGTGATTGGAAGACGTAGAGGAGGGACTCTGCATCCATGGTCAGAAAGTTGTGGGAAGAGATCATCGTTTGTCGACCTTGCCGTTGTAGAGGGAGGTGTAAATGGTGCCGTCGTCCACGAAGACCAGGTCGACCCAAGCGTTGGGGTAGGTCTCAGATGTGAGGAAGGCTTCGTTGATGATGCGGTTGGTGTCGTAGCCGGAGGTGTTGTTCCAAGGGCAGGCGTTGCACTGGACACCGATCCTGGTGTCTGGGTATTCGTCGCGGGTGTAGCGGCGGAGGCGGGCTTGTTCCCCGAAGGCTTCTTCAAGGAGATCTTTCAGATGGTCGAGCATGTGAGAGGTGGAGATCACGCGGACTTCTTGAGCTTGAGTTCCTTCTGTATGGCGTCTTTCTCATGACGCAGTCGATCCTTGGTTCCAGAGTCGAGCTTCTGATTGAGGAGTCTGTCGATCTGCGAGAGTGTCTCTTGAAGCTTCTGGTGTCGGGAAGTCATCGAGCTGAGGTAGTGGCGGCGGGGTAGGTGTGGAAAGGGCGAAAGCAGTCAGGATGAAGGCGAAGGTGATGGCACCGATAAAGAGGGTGCTGAGGGTGTCTGATCCGTCCATCCGAGTTGGCTGCGCTTCTCTGCTAGCTGGTGCGCTTTGCGCTGTTCCTCTTGCTTTACCAACCGTGATCTGCGTGCTGCTGCTCTGCGTTGCTTGCGCTTCAGCTTGCGTTCCTCGGATGTTTGGGAGTCGGCATCCATCAGTCCGTGGTTGTTGCCCTCGCTGTCGATCTGTGCTGCTAGTGATCGTGCGAAGGCGCCACGCGGCTGGGGTTTGAACGTTCGATCTGGTCGGGGTGACATCGTCGTAGGTAGATGTGCTGTGAAGATGCCTCATGGTTTTGGAAGATGCAAGGGCTGTGTGGATCAGATGACATCGATTGAGTCGTAGTGCATCAGATCGCCGTCATCGAAGGGTTTTGCTGTAGGGGCGACGAAGTCGACGTGGCACCAGCGCATGGGTTCACCACCGATCGGGAGGCGCCACACTTCGTAGGCTCCCTCTCGTTTCTGTGCACAGTTGACGGCGTGCTGATACGCTTCCTTATAGGTTGCGAATGGTGTGGCCTCGAACCAGTCGTAAGTACGGAAGCTGGCTGGCTGTGTGCCCCAGGTTGCTTTCATTGGTCATCCTCCTCGTCAATGGGTGTCACTTCGACATTCGATCTGCACAGGGTGATAGTGGCGTCATCAATGCAGGCACCATTGTCATCCCACTCTTTAAATTCCTCTTGATCATCGAATTCGAGGATGCACTCCTGGTACAGCTCGTATTTCACTGTGTAGGTCATCAGTCAGCCTCCGTGCGGGTTGAAGTACAGAGCTCAGCGAGCTTGGCGTTGGAGATGCGCTTGCCGTCGAGCTGCAGCTTGCAGGTGAGTCGATGGAACGGGAAGCCCGTGGGGCTGTCCATTGATATGTAGTGCAGGACGACCTTGAGTTGACGGTCTCCAGGCAGGATGAAGTCCAGGGTCTTGGGTTCAGCGTGTCGAGTTGCACCCTTGCCACCGAGCTTTGCCTTGTAGTCCAGGCGCTCCCGCTCGATCATGAGAGGGATGTTGTCGAGATCGATCTCTGTGTAGGTCATCGGTCAGCCTCCAGCGGCAAAGGTGAACAGGATTAGAACGGACATGAGCATGGCGGGGGACAGGAGAAGGATCACCAGCCCCAGGTCATCAGGCGTCATCACTTGTAGTGGGTCTGGCGGATGTAGTAGTCGACCTGCTGCATGCTCCAGGTGCAGTCGTTGCAAGCGACCAGCTCATCCTGGAGTCGATCCACTTGGTCCCAGGGTCCCCCGTGGTTCAGTGCGTCGATCACTGCCTCATCAAGACGTCGGAGCAGGGAGCTGAACTTGACAGGTGTGTCGGGGAGGAGTCGAGCCTTGGCCTGGTACTGTTCGAGGATGGTGTCAGGGGTTTCCATTACTTTGCGAGGTGGTTGAATACAGACTGTCGAAGCGTCTTCCAGTAGGTTCGGACTTCTTCGCGAACATCTCCGCGTTGGTCAACGAGCTGAGTCTCTGGGCAGTCTGGATCGTCCCAGTGTTCAGGCATTTCCAAGCTGCGGATGCTGCGGAGAAACTCTGCGTTGATCATCCTGCGATCACTGTGAGTCAGGCCTGGGTGCTGTTTGAGGATGGTGTCAGGGGTTTCCATTAGTCGATGAGAGAGTGATAAGGGACGGAGTTGAAGGCCTCTTGGGCGCTGGGCTGGGGCTTGATCTCGATCAGGAACTCGCCTGTTTTAGATGTGGTGACCCACTTGTCAAGGGCCTGTTTCAGATCATCGGCGTAGATGGTCGTGAAATCGCGGTACCTGTCCCCGGAATTCTCACTGGTGTCAGGGAGTTGAACCTGGAACACGGCGATAAATCGTTTCATCGTTTGCACCTTTCGAGGTTGGCTGTGTGGGCGTTGCCGTTGCGGCTGTCGCTGAAGTAACGGTGATCCCACCTGATGTGGGCCATCTGACCGTCTCCTCCCCAGAACCCGGTGATGGTTCCCCGGGCCTGGGGTGTGGTTCCCGTGTAGGCACAGATACTTTGCAGGAACTGGCGGTTGAATCGGACGCGGTCGCCGATCTCGAAGGAAGACTTCATTGACACTTCTCCTGGTGAAGGGTTTCGATGGCGTTGCAGAGGAGAGCAGAGGCTAGGCCGGTGGTGGTGATGGGCAGTGAGTACCACTCCTCTAGGTCTTCGAGCATCCTGACGTGCTTGGCTTCGAGCCTGCACCGGACGGTGGGACTGGTGAGCTGAGTCGAGAGGGACATGATCAGAACCAAACAGGGGAGGGATTGAAGCCAACGGCCTGGAGCTTGCCGTGCAGTGCGACCATGGATTTCCTGAGTCTGCTGACTGCCAGGGGATCGTCAATCCACTCGTCTGTCATCCGGTCGATGGTGCTGCCCTCCCAGCAATCCAGCAGGGCGGCCCGCTCGGCAACGGTGAGCAGATCCACGTCAATCGGGCGCGGCTTGTAGGTGACCTTGCCTGGTGTGTAGGTTTCGCCTAGCAGTTCAGGCAGCCTGGCAACAGCCTGTCTGATGGCCTGGTGTGCTGCCTCGGGTGCTGGTTTCCCAGGTTGATCCACTTGATCAATCAGGGACTGCTCAACACACTCCTCCGGACGATCAGCCAGGATGCTGGCCTGATATGGAGATAGCTTCAGGATGTTTCGCATGGGTCAAAGGTCGTTCGGTGCAAATAAGAATGAAGAAAAAATCGGTGTTGTGATCAGCAATCCTCCAGGACCTGCTCAGCCTCTCGGATCTGGCCTTTGAGATCGCTGATCATCTCCTCCAGCTGGCCTGATCGCGGCTGGATTGAAACATCCAGGAAACCCATCAGGCTTTCGAGTTGATCGTATGCCTCAAATATGTCGTCCGACTCCCATACCGGGTAGGCGAAGCCGAGCTCGTCAAGTCGGTTCAGTGTGAAACGTGCCATGGTGCTGGTGGAGATAAAGGGTCAGGTGATCAGGCGGTGGCCTGTTCTTGCTTTGCTTTCTTGACAAGAGCCAGGATCTGGTCGACGTCCATGTTCCAGCCCTCCCGCTTGGCGAGAGCGCAGGTCTCTACGTAGTGCGGATCCAGCCGTTCGGTCATGCTCCGCATCTCACGAGCGAGGATCATGTCGGACCCATAGGCCCATGCCACGGTCTCGTCCCTGTCGAGATCAACTTGAGCCAGGTGTTGGAGCCAGGAGAGCTCAGCCCCTGATAGGGTCAGGGTCACGGTCAATCGGTTGCGCTTGGTCAGGGATGCAGAATCGATGTTCATGGTGCTGATGGTGGTAGAGGGACAAGGGTTGATCACTGGCCTTTGAAGTGCTTTGCACCGGAGCCATGGGCCTCAACGAACACGTCAAGCTTGGCCCCGTCACAGAGTGCACAGGTTCGGCACTGTGCTGAGGAGTTCTCAACGGTGGCCGGGCATTGCTTACCGGAGAATGCAGCCTGTCCCTTAGGAACCACTGCGAACGTCTTCCAGCCATGGGCCGATGCTTCCAGATAATCCCGCATTCCGTCACAGGATGCCTGTAGGCTGCCCCGGCTCCACTGTGCAAAGGCCTCGCGCCACTGGTGTGTATATCCGGTGTGACCTGCCGCAGCGCCGTTCACAGCGTGGAAGATGACAGGATCGATGATCGCCGGATCGCCATAGGCTCCCCACCGGATCTTCCGGGTCTTCAGGTACTGCTCACCATCGGCGACCGTGAGATCCTCCTGATACCCGCCGGCCTTGTAGGTACGCCAGACAGACAGCGGAGCCTGCCCCACGTTTACGTAACAGGATCGGGAGCCGTCAGCCTGTCTCCGGTGCGGACAGTTGCCGCAGACTGATACATCAGCCCCGGACTTGATCGCATCGACCGGGGAGATATCCTCCCGCAGAATCCAGACCTGGCACATGTTACCGGTCTTCCGGTTGCCAGACTCGAGAGTGAGAATCGCCACGAACGGTTGCCCATCGATGGGTGACACGCCGCGTTGAAGAATGAAGCCCTTAGGTCTTGCCATGGTGATGATCCTGAGAAGTGATCAGAAGGCGAAGCGGTTTCCCGGTTTCGCTGTGCTCAACTTAGACCGGTTTGGTCTGGGGGAGAGCCGGATGGTGGATGCTGTAACAATTCTTGAGCCGGGTTATTAAGTGCGGGGATTGTTCCTCAAGTGAGAGAGGCCCCGTAGAACAGGCCTGAAACGTTTTCCCCAGGCCCTTACGCCACCCCTAAGTCCCGAGAGACTCACCAGTAGCCTGGCCCGCAGCCTTCCTTAATCTTGAGAATTGTTCTCAAATAGGGGCAAAATGGGGGGAAAATGGCCTGATTTCGCCCTGTTTCGACCGGTTTAGCCCGTCCCGCGTACCTGCATTAAAGACAGGTACGCAAAATCTGGACTTAATGGGTCAATCCGTGGCCTCAACCAGCCAGATGGAGCATTCCCAGATCGGTCCACGGTCCCCGCGGTGCCAGATGTCGCAGTTTGAGACACTGAACCCGGTGGTTTCCGCATAATCCCGGAGGTGGGAGACGAGATCATCCAGGTCCGAGCGCCCAGCGGACGCCCGAATGTGAACTTTCTGTAACTTTCGAGCCATTAGAGAGGGTCAGACCCTCCCATGGTCGAGATCATCCATGAATTCAGCCAGGGTAGAGGCTGGGAGCTGACTTGCCAGCCGCTCCAGGAGGTCTGCCGGGCAGAAAATGCCGTCAGCAGTGAGGTCCGCAAACTTGTTGCGCACCCCCTGGGGGGTTAGTTCTTCCATTGATTGAACTTTAGAAGTGTTCAGAGAGGGGGGAGGGGGAGTCCCTGCCCCGGTGACTCAACCCTAGCAGATCGCTGAGGTTTCGCCGGTTGTGAATGAGCGGCGCTTTCGTTCCGCTGAATCCAACATAGCGAATCGACAGCAGGTGTCAACTTCGCCGCGAATACATATATAGACGGCGCGAAAATGTAAACGTTTGTAACTGAATATGACGACGCTTCATGAAGAAATGTCACGTGAAGCTTCTTTTTTTCCTCTCACGTAAACTTTTGTGACAGGCCCGCCAGATGTCTCTCCGAATTATTTCCCCAATTTGCCCTAAATATAGGCGGTTTTGGGGGTTTTTGCCACGAAGGAGTTGACTCCACTTAAAATCGTTTATATCGCGATAAAAAGGGATAGTTATGGCCGTATCCCCGGCAGATTTCGAGTTTTATTCACGTGTAACTGGTATTCCGATCCCTAATGATCCGGTAGCCAGGATGCGCATGGCGCCACAGGTTTATGCGATGCGGCGTAGTCCGATGAGCAAAGTTGCAGGTGCATTAGGTACTGCTGCGAAAGCTGCATTAGCAGGTGGCGCTGCTGTTGGAGCCGGTCTGTTAGTGAAAGAATTAGCTGGCAGGATGGGCGAATCGGGTGAAACACCGAAAACTGAGGATGTAAACATCTCTTCGGACTACTCAGCACCTTCTGCAGCCGAAAAAGGTCCTGAAATGAGTGTTTCGGAGCCTTCAGCACGAGATAAGGCAGAAAGTTTCCTAAATGCTTTTACAGGGAGTGTGTCAACTGCACCTAGGGATGAACCTGAGGTAGACCCAACAGGCACTCCAATTAAATCCGCCTTGGCAGCTGGATTTGGCTCTCTTGAGGAGGCCAGAAGCAGTCTTCAAGCGAAATACGGACAAAGACTTTCGCATCAAACCGAGATTCCTCAAGCAGATCCCAATCTGGTTAACGAAAGCTTTGATGCACAACGCGCTTCGGTGGGTGAACCCGTCGAATCTTTGACAACGGGTATGCCAGCACAGGCAGCACCTGGTGTTGAAAGTGAAGTCGCTCAAGCTGTCGAGTTTTTCGAGGGATCTCCTGGACAAAGCCCGTTTCAAGCTGGCGGCGCCATGAATGAGCTGGGTCGTCAGTCTCGTCAGGTGAAAGAAACCGTAGGCGATCTTCCCCCTCAGCTTGCTAGCGAAGTTGCTCGTTTTATTAGCAATTATCGCGGTAATCCCGTTGCTTCAGAACCTGAAGTTGGTGTTGACACTCCTGCTCAGGGTTTCACGCAAAAAGAGGCCAATAGCCGCATTGTTAGTTTGATGAAAGAGGGAATTGAACAGCTTGAGGGTGGTAAACCCACAATCAATTTCCCTACTGGCCAAGGCAGTAAATATGAGTCGATGACACTGGACCCCAGTGGGGATATCAATGTCAAGTTCCGGAAGGGCGGTACTACTTACACCTATCCTCAGTCTCCTGAAGGCAGTGCTGCTTTTGCAGAACTCGCTGACATGTATAACAACCCTGCGCCTGCACAACGAGATCCTGCATTTGTAACTGATAAAGGCGTTGAGGTTGGCAATATTCTGCGGCAATCACAAGAGAAGAAATCGGCCCCCACGATGGATCCCCGTCGTCAAGAAATCACCGACACAATTAGAAAGTATCGGGCAAATCTCCCTCGTACTGAGCAGGATGCTTTGATCGATAAGCTGTACGGAATGACCGATAAAGGTGATCGGTTTTGATGTAAGATAGTTGTATATAACTCTCTTACCATGACCTTCCTCGAACCGGTTATTGCCTCCGCTCTAGGCGCAGCGGTCACCGCACTTGTGGTGTTCCTGAAGAAGAACATGGCGGCCAATAAGATTCTTGCTTATGGCCCATTGATGCAAAAGGCATACGACATCATCGACCCTGTGTTGGATAAAAATATCCACAACTGGGACGGATCCAAGGTTGATAAAGCGTTTGAGTTAGCCGTCGAATCTGTGGCCGATGGTGAACTCTCCGCTTCTGAAGTTAAGGAACTGGCTATTCACATGGCGGAGTCTTGGCTTCCCGCAGCAGCTGCTAACAAAGTGCGTCTGCTTGAGAAGTCCGGTATGCCCTTGGAGCAACGCCAAGCTGCAGAAGAACTGACCGCTAAGGTCAATACAACTGCTGCTTGATAATGGCAACATTCAAACGTCGCACTGATAATCGCGAAGAAAATTATTTACAGGGAAAAGCCCCTTATTCAGGGACTTTGGGGAGGACTGGGCAGATCAACCCGTTGGATAAGTTTGCTGCAGACATGCAGGATCGTAATCCAGGGTATGAAGAGTTTCAGTCAGATAGCCGGACTTTCGATCAGGTTGCCCCACTTTCTCAGGCAAAGTTGGAACGTGCGGCTAGTACTCCGATGCCGGCGTTTCGTGATGATGTGGACAATGCCCACGCGCTTGCTTTCCTAAATAATTATCAGCAAAGCGTCCAGAGAGGTTTAATTAGCGAAGAAGATAGGGTAGGCCCGGATAAAATGTCTTATATCGCGACACAACCTGCGACCATGGCTTCTAACGAAAGCAGCCCTGAAACAGCAGGTAAATTTCCTGGCGCCAGTGGAGTGAAGATTTAATGAATAAAGCAACAGGCAGAATGGCTGGTAAGGCTTTAGGTGCTTTTTTAGATGCTATTGGTTCGGCGGCTGCAACTAAAGCCACTGATTATGTAGCGTCAAAAATTGCAGGTTCAGAGCTAGCTGATAAAACTGATGCACCTGGCCTACGTGGCGACATTCTTCGTGGAGCTCCTCAAGCTGCAGGTGAAATCGCAAGATACGGAGCACCTCTCGCTACTGCCGCTGCTGGTGGCGCACTCTTGGCAGGAGGGACTGCCTTAGTACAAGGCATCGGACCTGGTGAAAAACCTCGTTTTGACTACGACGTCGGAATGGGTAGCCCGATTGATCAGATGGCAATGCGCCAACAGGGAGCTTTTGACCAATTGGCCATGCGCCAAATGGGTTCTGCTGAGAGCATCGAGCAGAAGCTGATGGCCGACTTGGTCCGGACTCAGGCACACGCTGCACTTGCAGACCGTAAGTTTGAACACCAGATGGCGTTACAACAACATCGCCAGGATGCGATGACACCTCGCAACCAACCGATGGCAGGTGGTGGTGATTTAAACTATGTAATGAATACCGCCAACCGTATCTTTGGTGGAACTCCAAGTTATTGATTCAATAAAATGAACTTTAGCGATATCCTTTCGAACCCCAACGTCCCCGATACAGGGTTTGACTTTGATCTGAAGTACGATTTTGATAAAGCTCCTCAATACGATTGGAGTGCAGGTGACGAAAAGCCAGGGAAAAATTTTCTCGACGTTTTTTCCGACGAACTACAGAAAAGCGGTTATTTCGACCAGTCAAAAGAGGAGACGAAAAAACATGACGTATATGGAGACCGTAGACGGTCATCCGGATCCGGCGACACGGTTGCAGATTTAGGTGGAGGTAACACTGCTGTTAATCCCAACACGTCTTCTTTAATTCAATCGCAGATGGCGATGCTGAATCAGCAACAGCAACCAGGCATGGGAAGCCAACTTGTAGGTGCGGGAGCTGCAGCAGGAGTGAGCATGATCCCTGGAGTGGGACCCTTTCTTGCACCCCTTGCTGGTGGCCTTGGAAGTGCCGTAGGTAACCTGCTTCCTTTCTAAGTGAAGGGTTACACAATTTAAAATAAATACCATAAGAAGAAGTATTAGTTATGGGACTCCCTTTAGCCGCTATGGCGCTTCCTGCCATCGGTGCCGTGATGGGCGGCATGGAAGGTTATAAAAGAGGTGGCCTCGGAGGAGCACTTCTCGGCGGCGGCCTTGGGGCTGTTACTCCAGCAGGATTGCGCATGGCCGGGGGCGCATTAGCCGGTACAAAACTAGGGGCTGCGATGGCACCTGGACTTTATAAAGGTGCTAAAGCATTAGGTCTCGGTGGTGCCAGCTCTTCTATCATTCCCGAGGTACAGCGCCGTGCGGGGTTAGCAATTCTCCCCGGAGCTTTATCGACCGTTGGCGTTGGCTTAGGTTTGCCTGGATTAGCTGGAATGGCTGGTGGTTCGGTAGCTGGAGGATTAGGTCAAGCTGCAGGAACCGCAGCTCAAACTGGCGCAGGTCTCATCGGTTATACCGCTCAAGGACAACCTGTTTATAGCAACATCGGTGGCGCAGCTGTTCCACCGGTTGGAATGTACGGCGGCGTGTCTCCTTACGGTTCACCGCTTGATGTCCTCGGACCTGCTGGCATGGGCCAACGTCTTCAGACCATCAAAGACGCCGAGACCATGCGTGATGCGATGCGCCTGCTGAATCCTGAAATCCTCGCCGCCTCTGAAGCTCGCTCCAAGAAAGAGTTCGAACGCAACATGGCTGCTGCTGGTATCCGCCAGAACATTGCAACTCGCGCCGACATGATTAGGGCCGCACAGCAAGCTGGACTGCGAGCTGGCTTGACGGCTGCTGAGCAATCAGGTCGTGCCTTGACCCAACAATACCAATATCAGTGATATGTCAGATGAACTGAGAAAAGCGAATGCTGCCCTTAGGGCGCAGATCCGTGAGATGCAGAGTCGAGCGGCTGCCATCGGTATTCCTTTGCCAACTGGTGGAGTTGACTTAGGAACAGGTGAGCGGGTACCACAGTTCAAAGTCCTGGGCTTGGAATTTGGAGACGCGACTCCTTACCAAGAGCGTTACGAGGACCTACTTGAAGCCAAGACAGATATTGGCAAACAGGTAGCAGAGTACAACAGAGCACAGGCAGATGCAGCTACTGCTGCAGCCGACGCTAAACTTGAAAAGATTGTTGCAGCAGCTGCCGGTCCTTCTCCACAAGATATCGCTAAGGCAAACATCGAGTACCGTCTTGCAACTCGGGGCATGGATCGTGAAGATCTAAGAGATGCAGCGAATCTCGCACTCGGTAATGCTGTAAAAACACAAGCAGCCTTGATGCCCTTAAACCAGCTCGCTGGTAGATTGGCGACGGAACGTATTTTAAATGCAAGCCAACGTTTCCTTGCTTTTAAAGATAGCCAGCCAACGGCCATTCAAAATCGCATGGCAGCCGCAGGTGCTACACAAGCAAACCTTCAACGAGCCACGGCAGACCAAGCTCGTGCAGCCGCAGCAATGGTTGGGCAGGGCGGCTTGCGTCGCTTTGGTTGATGATAAAATTTAAGAAACGGAGCTGTTAATTATGGGCGGTGGAGGAGGAAGTCAGTCACCGGAAATTAAATACGTCGACGTTGATCCTCAGAAGATCGACTTAGAGACTGATGCTTTTCGACAGCAATTAGAACTTGGTCAAATTGCTCAGGCGCAAAATCAAGAAAACATGCGACTTGGCGCACAGCTGGACCGCACTAATTCTGAGTTTTTTCAGACCCAGAACTTACGTGGTATTCGTCAGCAAGGTGCTGAGACCCGGATGAACATCGCGGCCCAGGGTGCACAAACACGACTTAACATTGGCGCCCAAGGTGAGCAGGCTCGCCTCAATATTGGTAAGACGGGTGAAGAGACACGTAAAACACGTCGTGTTGAAGGTGAAGAGCAGCGGGCAGGTATTCGAGCCTCAGGTGAAGAACAGCTCAAACAAATCTCTCGCACCGGTCAAGAGACCCGTTTGACTCGCCAAACAGAAGGCGCAGAACAGCGTAAAGGCATCCAAGAGCAGACCAGAGGCACCATTGCCATCCGCGAGACTGAGGGTTCAGAGCAACGTAAAGGAATTCAGACGACCGGTGGTGAGACGCGCTCCACACGTCGAGTTGAAGGTGAGGAGCAACGCGCCGGAATCAAAACTACTGGTGAAGAGCAACGGGAGACCGTCGGCAAATCCGGCCAAGAAACTCGGGCAACTGAGTTGCAACGTGAGATGTTCCGTCGCTATAAAGAGAACAGGGATTACGAGCAGGCGCAAAGCCAAGCAAGAGCATGACGGAATGGATTCACGAATTAACTGATAAAGACCGTGAATCCTTCTTAGCTTTCTGCAAAAAGTCAACAAGTCCTATACAGATGTACCTGTATGCCAGGTTTCTTGGCTTTCAAGGTTCTATCGTGGACTGTGATACTTGGTCTCAAGAGACTTACAAGAAGCGGAACTTTGCTGCTGTCTTGGAGATGGAAATTGATGCGATGACGCAGGACATCTCGAAGCTGCGTGATGCGATCGATATGGGCATGGTCAAGCAAGATATGGGCACAGCTCGTATTGCCATGCTGCAGAAAGAACTTCGTGGTGCGATCAAACAGCTTCAGGATGAGAAGGTGTTGATGGATAAGCAAGGTTTGATTCTTGCTGGGGCAGACCGAGCACTGCGTGAGATGATGACCATCTTCCGTGATGATCCGATCGAAGGGCCACTCCAGGAAGCATCGATGGGTGTCTGGACAAAGATCTTGCAAGAAGAGTCTTGATAAAATTGATTTACTGAGATCATTTTATAAATGATTGTTGACCCGCAGACGATGGAGCGGCTTGCAGGAAAGCGCGGGCCATCCATAATTATGGACGAGATTCCGCGTACCTACAGACCAGACTTCCGCACATTGCACCATTATCCGGGGGATTCAAAACCAACTTTTGAAACACTGCCTTATCCCTCAGGCCGTAAAAAAGAGACTTACGAAGAGTGCCAGAGTCGACAAGATCCTAATGTGATGCACATCATGGATCCTTGCCGAGGATTGCCACATGGTGGATTTAAGTTACCTGATTTAGGGACAGATTCAAAGCTTTACCCGGGCATGCCTCAAGGTCCTAGCAGCGGCAGCCAACCCAGTGTAGGACAGGAGATCGGTAAGTTGGCCGGTATGTTCTTAGGTCAATTTATTAAAGATCGTTTAGGTTGACGTTAGAAATGCTTAAAGAACTAAACGCATCTTTGCCTAAGTCAAGTTATGACTTTAGTAATGTCCGTGAAGAGACTTACGAAGAATGTGTGATGCGGACTGCAGGTTCTGGTGGTACTGGCCCAGAAGACCCTTGCCGAGGGAAGCCGCGTCAAATTATTCCTATACCTGAGGATCGCTTTCAGTATTTCAGGGACAACCCACAAGAAGCGATGCCAAAGTCGAACGGTAATGGCGCTGCTTTTTTAAATGGATATTTAGAAAGCAACTTTAAGTAATAATTACTGCGCTATGCTTTCAGCATGGCAGGAACAAGTATTTATAGCGTATATCGACGGACTGCACGGGCTGCTGCACAGCAACGTGTCGTTAAGAAAACGTCGTCGATTGACGTAGAAAGAGCAAGGACAGATTTTGCATATTTCTGTGAGGTGGTAGGTGATAAACCACCTGCAGCGCACCATTTGGAATGGCATAAATATCTTTGTACCGGTGAGGACTCTGAATGCTTGATCGGAATCGGTGGTCCCAACATCGACATCCTTGCACCACGGGGTAGCGCAAAGTCCACGATCTTAGGTCTCTATACAGCGTGGTCCATCGGCATTCATGCCTTGGCGAAGAAACCTTTGAAGATCCTCTACATTTCCTATACGGTCGATGTGGCGCGACCTAAGAGTGCAGCAATCAAACGGATCATTGAGGAAAGTAAAACATACAAAGAGATCTTTCCTACCGTAAAAATCGCAAAAGGCATCAACTCTAACGAGTACTGGAGTATTGATTGGAAGTTTGCAGGCATCAAGTCAACTGGTGAAGAAGAATTCACCGTTTGTTGTGCAGGTCTCAAAGGTGCTGTGACCTCCAAACGTTCACACCTCTGCATCATTGATGACGCTATCAAGAGTGCAGATGACATCAAGAACAGGGACATCCGTCAGGCGATGGAAGATAACTGGAACTCAGTTATTGTTCCGACCATGTTTGAGGGTGGCAGAGCGATCTGTCTAGGCACCCGCTTCCGCCATGACGACATTCATAACTCCACGTTCATCCCTGCCAATGATTGGGTGCAGATCATCCAGTCTGCTATTACGGTCGATGACAACGGAGATGAGATCTCGTATTGGCCAGACATGTGGTCGCTTGATTACCTACGTGACCGTCGCCGCCAGGCCCCTGTTGCTTTTAGCTTTCAGTACCAGAACCAAGTCGTCCAAACCAGTGAGCTTTCGCTGTCCCCTGATTTAATCATCAAGGGAACCATCGACATGCAGTTCGAAACCTTAGGAGTCGGGGTTGATTTATCAGCAGGCGTTCGTGAACGGAACGACTATACGGTCTTCGTGATGGGAGGGCGCGTGGGAGGGAAGATTCACATCATTGATTGCAAGAGACTTCGTATCATGGGTAACCTTGAGAAGCTCGAAGCATTAATGGAAATGATGGAAGAGTGGGGTGTCATTAGTAAAGATAACGATCAGTACTTCCCCACGGGTAGCGGTATTGAAATTTGGTCAGAAGCAGTGGCATATCAGGCATCTTTGGAAGCAGACTTCAAACGGATTTGCCTCGGAGACCACGGACTGTACAACATGCACTGGCATGCAGTCAAAGGTTTTAGAGGGGACAAAGTTGCCAGATTTAGGGGCATCATGGGCATGTTCGAGCAAAGGAAAATAGTATTTAATAAATATCGCAAGTTCCAGGCGTTGACAGATGAGATTGTGAACTTCGGCGTAAGTTCTCATGATGACTGTGTTGACGCTTTGGTCTGGCTCTGCAACGGTCTTATGACCAGAGGAAAACTAGAGTTAGAGTATTGACGATTTAAACTATAGGTATTCACCACGATGTCTCCCAGCTACTTTGAAGTAGAGCTTGAGCAAGATGCTTATGGTTCTGCGATTCTTCCTCTACCGGATGAATTGTGCCACGATTTAGCCCTGCAGCCGAACGAAAGATTCGATGTTGAAGCTGAAGACGGTGTGATTACGTTCAAAAGGGTGGAAGCTGGTTACGATATTGATCAGTAGACCTCTTAAACAGAATGGGCGATAGCGCTAAATCACAGCTTGAGGCTATACTCAAATCGGTAGTTTCACGTAATAGTGAAGGCCCTGCGGACACCATGCTGGTGAGCGCACACCTTTCCCAAATGAAGATGTTTGGGATCAGGCAGGGCGTCGAGTTTTACCCGTTGCAGGATAATTTAGGCACGCAACGTTATGACTTCATCCAGCAAGTAATTAAGTTTAACAAGTTAGACGCACGTTTAGATAGTATTTGGGACCGCTTTCTTTCATATGGCAAAGGCCTGTTTTACATCCGGCCTACTCAAAAAACTTATCGAATTTACTGGTTCGACAAGGACGCCTATCGGACATATTACTCTCCTGAGGGCGATCTTGAAGAAGTAATTATTATTTATCCTTATAAAGTTCGTTCGGCGAAAGGCTTCAAAGGAGTCGGTCTAGATACAAATAAGCGGTATATGCGTCTGCGCATTACAGCTGAATCGATCGAAGAATCTCATAGCGAACAGGAGATTAACTTCGACAACCCGATGGAAGATGTTCCATTCAGCAATAAGAAGGTGTTAAAGAACACCATGGAGTTCATTCCATGCGTGGAAGTCTTGAACAACCCGGATGCCTTTGGAACTGAAGGCAGCGGTGAGTTCGATTGGATGGCTAATCAGATCGTCGCCCATGACGAGATGGTAAAAAACATCCGGGCCAACCTGTCTTTCTTTGGTAATCCGACACTTCTTTCGTCTCGTCCAAAGAACGACATCATTGAGTACGACCAGAATGACCCTGGCCAGCGACCGAGTATCTCTAGCCAATCTGGCTTCCAGTCTGAGTTCAACCTGAGCAGTTCTACTTACAAGCAGGACCCCGTCACACGTCAGCAGCCTGGGTACATTGGCAAGCCTGGTTCAGGGATGCGTGTTCCTCGCGTTATTGCAAACCTGGAGCCCACCGACCGTGTTGGCTTCATTACTCCAAATGCTGTCAGTACCGATCAGGCGCGTTATGCAGAGCAGATGCGTAGTGAAATTCGTCTTGCACTAGGCGGTATTGATGACCTGAGTATTACTAATGTTACGGCCACAGAATACAAGTCGGCTTACGGTCGAGTGAGTGCAACGGCTAAGAAAAAAGCCCTGCAGTTATATACGTATGGAATTTGTCGTTGCTTGGAGCTAATTATTTTCCAAGAGGAACAGATTTTCCGTAAGTCACTTGCTTATGCCTTAAACATTAAGGAGCCTATTCTTCCTGAAGAGCCGGACGACAAGGCACTCGCTAAGTATGACAAAGCGAAGGCCAGATATGAGCAAAAGCTTGAGGCTGCTATTAGTGAAGCAGCTGAAACAAGGGAGATCCCACCGGGTGTTCTTGGCCTTGCGCCAGATGGTGATAGAACCATTGAATGGCGCTGGCTAGGGCCTGTGTACGAAGATACAACACAGGATAAACTCAACCAGTCTATCTTCACCAGAAACTTGCAAGAGTTAGGTGTTGATAGCATTGAAGCACTGAAGTATCTATTCCCTTCTAAAACGGATGACGAAATTGCGAGCATGCTCTCGGGTTTCCCATTCCGCGTGGTAGGGGAAGTACAGAGGGCTTATTCCGCGTTTATTGATCTAATCAATCAAGAAATGCGGACACCACATCCGCAGCAACCGAATCTTCCGATGTCTGCGGATCCGAGATTAGATCTCACCCCCTTCCTTTACCGCACACTCGAAAGCCTACAAAAAGAGGTAACTTATGCAGGCCGATACCGCAATGCCGACCCAGTCAGCACCCCAAGTATCCCCGACCCAACCGAGCAGCTACGCGGCTCCAGCCCAGACGGCAGCGCAGGCTCCATCGGTGGCAACGACCCAGCAGTGGGTGGCGCCTTACCAGCAGGTGACGGCCCCAGCCCCGCAAATGCAGGCCCAGATGGCAGCCCAGCCGCAGGCCTCAACCCCTACTCAGTACGCCCCCCAGCAATACCAGGCACCCCAACAAACGGAGAATCCTTACAAGGAGGCATTCAACCGGGTAGTGGGGCTCCTGAGTTCGCCCGTCCAATTCCCGTCCCTGGGTCAACAATCGACTCAGAGCCAGAGCGTGGATCCGGCCAGCTACCCTTCCCAGCAGGGTCTCCAATTCAGCAATTTGGCGACGCAGACCTCTACGCCTTCGATCAACAGCAACCCGGCATATTCCAACGGCTCTTCCCAAACCTCTCTGGAGATCAGCCCGGAGCAACTGGAGGCAGCCGGAGTAAGCGACGCAAGCGTTGAAGTTATTAATCACTTTGGTGCTGATGCGCCTCAGATTCTTAATAACTACGCCTGTCAGATCGAAGACGCTCTGATCACGTCAAACGCACAGCTTAACGAAGCCGTTAATCTGCTCGAAAGTCTCGCTAATGAGCACAAAGCTTATGAAGCGATTCTGACTGATCCCGACATCCTGGCTGATTACACCTGTGAGTTCTTCGGTGAGAATGGTCCTCACCCTGTCGCCGACGAGACACCTGCTTATGCACAGGTCCCTCAAGGCATGCAGGTTGGCCAGCAGCTGCAGCAGCAAGCCGTGGCTCCTGAGCGTCCTTCCATGCCGGTTCCTCCCCAGCCCCAGCAGCCCGCTAACGCTGGCGATTTCTGGAACAACTTCGGCAACGTTGCCGACCGTGACCCTCAGAACGCCTGGCGTTATCTGAACTCTGCTCAGCAGAACCCTCAGATCTTCCGGGACAAGCTTCTGGTCATGGAGTGATCTCCAAACATAATTAGTTTTAGAATAAGGGGGTAGTAAAACTGCCCCCATATTTTTTATTTGATCATGGCAAAGAAAAAGGCAGGAGCCAGAAAACGCGCTGAAGATTTTATTCAGGCAATTGGCACTGCCGGTGGAGCCCTCGGTGCTCCTGGGCTTGTACAATTTGGCGCTGGTGATATTCAACGTCAGGTCATTTTAGGTCAGACGGATGACTACCCCGCTTATCGTTCTCAGGACATGGAAGCAGGTGTCGGTTCTCCCAACACACCTATGCCTCCTATGCCGCGAGATTTGGAAGGAGCGTACTTAAAACTCAACCTCCCTGGTTCACCGCTTCCGCAGAACGCAATGTTCATGCCAAGCAATATGGCCAGAGCTGAGTTTCAGCAAGAACAAATTGCTACAGCTGCGCAACAGTTTTTAATGAAGCGCATGCCAATGACTGGTCAATTACCTATGGGTTTAAATCAACCCAAATCTAAAAAAGGATCCTGATGATGGACAACGCCAAAGCGAAAGAAGCAGTTAACAAGGCCATGAAGGCCAAAGCAATGGCATCTATTGATCCAGAAGTTCAGGGTCAAATGCCAGCCATGCAACCTGCAGACGGACTTATCAATCCCTATGGACGCATCGGTACTGTTGGCGCTAACACTTATAACCCTGGAAACATGGTGGATGGTTCACCTATTGGCGAAGCTCGCGCAGTAGGCCGCCAATTAATGCCTTAAATAATCCGGGTTGATAAATTGTTGCTATAATTTTTTGTAATGGAATGAAAATTTCCATACAGAGGATATTTGTCCTCAAGTATCAGCGTACTAAAACTCTGCTGAGAAATTCCTATGTTCATCGATAACGACTTTCCCAAGCTGTTGGGTGCGGAACTGTACCGCCCCCATCCGGCTTATGTCGTGGAGATGGCCTGCGAGCCTGTAGTTGTCCACGACTTTACCAAGCAGCCTGGTCAAACCGTGCAGCTGGATCGTTACCGCTTCTTCGGTAACCCCGGCACGAAGACCAGCCGCGAGCGTACCCAAGACCAAACGATCGGAACCGCTAACAGCCGTTCTATCGTCAAAGATAAAGTTCTGGTGTCACTCCGTGAGTACACTGGTCCTGCCGATCCGAACAACACCAGCCTCCCGAGCACCTTCAAGATTGCCCGCGAGACTCTGATGACCGCACAGCGTCTGCTGCTGGACACCGGGAACCTCAACATGTTCCACCAGTCCATCGGTTCTCTGACTCTGCTGGACGACTATCGCCGCTGGCGCGACCGTGTGTTCTTGGACGAACTGTTCAAGTCTGAGTCACGTGGTCAGTCTTCTGACTCCCAAGGTGGTTACTACTACCCTAACGACCATTCCAAGACTGGTGCAACCGTTGCAGCTTACACCGCTACTGAGTATGCCTCTGAGCGCTTTAAGTTCAACGTCAAGACCGACCTTCTGAACGTCGTCAAGAGCCTGCGTAAGCGTAACGTCCCTGTGTTCCAGGACGGCTACTACCGCTGTATTGCTGATCCCTCCTTCATGAAGGATCTGCGTGCTGATCAAGGCTTCCGCGAAGTTGCCCGCTACCCCGGCATGGGTCAGCCCAACCCTCTGATGGGTATGGCTTCCCCCAACGCTGCTCTGTATCAGGGCGGTCAGTACGGCCAAGCACAATTCGTGGCTGGCGAGCCCATTATGCCTTCAGGATTCGTCTTCGAGGGTGTCCGCTTCTTCGAGTCCACCAACTTCCCCGACAAGACCGCTACCGTCGACATTGGCGATGGCAACGGTGCTTCTAGCCGCACTACCCCTGCTGGTCTGTTCTTCGGTCCTCAGGCTGTTGGCGTTGGTATCGGTGGCCCTAATGCTCAGGTACTGATTAATAACAACGACGATTTCAGTCGCTTTATTATTCTTATCTGGCAACTTTATGCTGGTTTCGCGAACCTGAATAAGGACTTCGTGACCACCGCCTTCACCGTTACTGAGTGATAAAGGAGGTACTTAACTAATGGCATCTTACAAAGCTGAAGCCGGTGCTATTCTTCAGCCCGGTAATCAAATCTCTCGCCTGTCCTCCTATAACACCGAAGGTGTTTATGGTCTGCCCGGCGTGGAAGCTTATGAGCTGATCGGCTACGTTAAAATCAATAACGCAGCTGCCGATAAAGCTAGCTACAAGAGCTTCAACATCACCATCCCTTCTCCCGACCGCCGTCCTGATGACCGCGTTCGTGATGATCGGACTTCCATGGTTGTCCAAGCCGACGCTACCCGCCCTAGCTACATCTATGGCGCGTCCCTGGCTCTGGCTCAGGACATTCCTGCAGGTGGTCTTGCGACCTTCCCTGCTTCCCCTGTCACTGCTGACCTGGCTGGCACCAACACCGAGGTGCTGCTCCTGGGTCCCGACAACTCCGGTAACCCCCTGGGTATCCCC
>BCSF01000214.1_pt1 | contig 26110 bp, 39 predicted proteins | sample 1016431 | NCBI WGS metagenome assembly BCSF01 (sample SAMD00045685;SAMD00045686;SAMD00045687;SAMD00045688;SAMD00045689;SAMD00045690;SAMD00045691;SAMD00045692;SAMD00045684;SAMD00045690;SAMD00045691;SAMD00045692;SAMD00045684;SAMD00045685;SAMD00045686;SAMD00045687;SAMD00045688;SAMD00045689, study... | reverse complement strand
CAACAGCCGCTTCGAGATTGCCGAGACCTCGGGCGCTGCAGCCGCAACCTACGAACTTGCGCTGATTGGCGCGGAGTGAGGACACAATGGCAATCGGCGACATCCCACGCAGCTTCGATGACGGCAGCTTCACGACTACCGACGACGGTGGCAACAGCGCGACCATCGAAGGCATCTCGGGCACCTACACGCTCAGCAACGTCTACCCGGATGGTCGGGAGCCCATCATTGGGCAGACCCAGGGTGCTGTGAGCGCTGCCCGTCGTGGCAATCGGGTCTTTCCGACCATCAGCATCCAAGGTCAGGCTCGGCGCTTCGACACCAATGCGCACAAGATCGTGTATGGCACCATCGGTGGCTATGTCTCGGTCCTCAGCGACATCGGCGACCAGAAGGGCTTTGACCTCCAGCTGGACGAAAACTACTCGACCGACACCCGGCAGATTCTGGCCGAGGACTGCACCGCAACGATGGAATACACACAATCCGAAGGCGAGATTGCGTCGTTCTCCATCGAGATCACTGTCCATGGTCCGCTGACCATCGACGGTGTGACGTACATCGCCAGCCGCTGAGAGGCCGACTGTGTCTGACCCGAGCAACACCACAATCACACTCGGCGAGCTGTCTGTGCAGCTGGTCGAGCCTCCATCGTTGATGTCGATGGCGCTGATTCGCACCCGACCCAGCGAGGACCCTGACAGCGAGGACCTTGCCATGGACCTCGCATTCGGCGCAGCTGCGATGCGGATGTGCTGGCCCAAGGGAGTCGCATGGCCTGCCCGACCTCGGCCCCCTGCCTGGGTGCCCGGTGTGCGGCTGGGCCGGTATGGCTTCGATGTGTTTGAAGGGCTGCGCAAGGCTACCAAGGGTCATGTGCCCATGGTCGACCTCCAGCGGGCTGTCTATGGGGCGCTCCACTGGGCGATGTCCTGTGGGTACACCTCGGAGGAGCTACAGGCAGCGCTGGATTTCTCCGAAGGCCGGGGGGAGGAGTAGCCATGCGAGCCCTTTCGGCCTGTCGCGTCCGAGGCTGGAGCCTTGACCAGTGGTACGCGCTGCCGAGGGCTGAGCAGACTCTCATCCTGGCCTTTGAGCAGGAGATGGCCTCACAGGCTCGACGATGACCGGGCCAGCCCGCATCACAGCCAAAGCCGGCGGGGCAACGGTCGAGATCGACCAGTCCCAGGTCATGGCACAGGTAGACCGCATCCTCGGAGGTGCGCTGTCTACGTTCGTTCGGGCTGCTCGGCGACAGATGGACCCAGTAGTCGAGGAGGCTGTCAACAATCGCCTCCTGTGGCCTCGGCGGACCGGTCGCAGTCAGGCAGCCACCGAGGTCATCGAGCGCCTAACGGCCGATGGTGTCGAAGTGGTCGCCATCAACCGAGTCCCGTACACCTACAAGATCCGATACTCAGTGGTGACAGCCGAGACCATCGACAGCGAGCCGAGAGAGGTGGCCTCCCGCACCTGGGCAAAGCTGGGGCCGTATGTCGAGCGGGCGGATACCGAGCAAGGCAAGCGACGCATCGCCCGCAAGTTCATCAGCGAGGCCAGTGGTGGCCTCATCAATGGCTGGTGGTCCCGTCGCGATGTGAGCGAGCGCTCTATCTATCAGATTTGGCGCAAGCTGCTCATCGACACCCATGGCACTGGTGCGCCGAATGAGACCCTTGCTGGCCGGAATGTCTGGTCTACTCGGCTGCGCAAGCCTCTCAAGAAACGGGAGGATGCGCTAATCACTGAGGCGAGGGAAGCCCTCACCAGACTCGCGGAGGACTGACATGCCAACAGCCACAATCACCTACAAGGCTGAGATTCGGGACCTGCGAAACAAGCTGGAGAGCATCACTGGGGTCACTCGGGCCGAGGCTCGGAAGATGGTCACGGAGCTAAATCGCAGTTTCAAGGCTGTCGAGAGGTCGAACCGGGGCGCCTCGCGAGCAATGGCGACCACCAGCAAAGCCACAGGCGACCTTGCGCGCGCGTCTCAGTCTGTGGCGATGCAGCTGCCCGATGTAGCCTCTCAGCTGGCCGCTGGTGTACCTGCGATGCAGGTCTTCACGCAACAGGGCCTCCAGGTTGTGCAGACCAACATGCACAGCCTCCAGCGGGTAGCGGGCCGCATGGGGCTGTCTATGGCCAGCATCGGCCCCATCATGCTTGGTGTCCTTCCGGCTGTCGCTGCCCTGGGTGCGGCCTATGTCGTGTTCTCTCGACAGCTCGAAGAAGCCGAGGCGACGGCAGCCAAAGCAGCGAAACATGCCGGGATGCTGGGCAAAGCGCACACCGAGCTGAGCCGACAGCTCACCGATGTCCATGCTGAACTGGAGCTGGTGTCAGGTGCGACGGACCGGTACACCCTCGCCCAGCAGAAGCGCGATGAGGCCATCAGGCAAGCGGCAGCAGCTGAGCGCAAGGCGGCCGAGACTATCAAGGATTCGCGCATCGCTGAGATTGCAGACCTGCGCGCGAAAGGCGAAAAGGAAGGGCTACAGCAGAAGCTAACACGGACTCTCCTGGAGTATGACCGGACCATGTCCGGTGTGGCTCGTCGGGAAAAGGACGCGCTACAGGCATCGGCCGACATCATCGAGGTCCAGCGCGAGCGCATCGAGAGTGAGGAGTTCCTTCGGCAACGTGCTGAGGCTCGGGCGAAGCAGCAAGCGGCACAGGCAAAGCAAGATGCTGAGCTGTTGCGGCTGGAGAAGGAACGGGCAGCAGCCTCGAAGCAGCTGGCACAGATTCAGGCAGCCTCGTCGCTGTCTGTGCTCCAAGGCGAGGAGCGTGTGACCGAGGAGCTACGGCGACAGCTGGAGCGCATCAATGAGCTGGAGAGGGTCAGCAAGGATGCCGATGCCGCATCGGCTGCCCGTCTCGCTGCTGCTGTGGAGTACGAACAGCGCATCGGGCAGATGCGCGAGCGGGACGCACAACGGCGGGCCGATGAGGAGCGGCGGCGCATCGAGGAGACCGAGCGCGCGCGACAGCAAGCGATGCCGCAATCGCTGGATGTGGCCAGCAGTGTCACAGGTGCGATGTCTTTCGGCTGGGGACAGGCACATGAGGTCATGCTCAATGATGCGGTCAGGCTGGAGCGCTACCAGACCGAGGCCGGTGAACACCTGACAGCGGCTCAGAATCGACAGCTGACAAAGCGCATCCAGGACCAGAAGCGAGCGGCCCGCAATGCCTTCGAGGTCCAGCAGGCTGCTGCTGGGGCACAGGCGGCCGTACAGACCGCGCTGGCTGTTGCCACTGCTCTCGGGTCGGCCCCATGGCCTGCGTCGCTCATTCCGGCTGCTGGAGCCCTTGCAGCGGGTGTAGCTCAGCAGCAAGCCATCGCGAGGCAGCGGCCCAGCTTCCACCGAGGCGGTGGGGTGGACCTCGCACCCGATGAGCTGACTGCGACTGTCCGACGGTCCGAATTCGTGCTGAATCCGACCGGTCGAGACATGCTGGGAGACTCCCAGCTCCATCGAGCCAATGCCGGGCAGTCCATGGGGGGCGGGCAGGATGTCATCGCTGTCTCGGTCTACAAGCACACTCGACAGGTGGACCGGTGGAAGCGCGACGGGCTATCCTCCGGCGACCCCATCAGCCGAGCCATCCAGCGCGGTCGATTGGTCGGCCATCGCAGCAACAGGTGACACATGGGCACATCCTCCACACCGGCAATCCTGCGAGGCATCCTGGTCCCTGACCCTCGCTTCAAGTGGTCGGCCACAGGCATCACATCCACCAGCCAGCAGGGGCCTCGGGTCGGTGTGCCCAATGCGGTCGATGAGACTGAGCTGTTGCTTGAGGCCAGTGGCACACAGACCACTGACCTTGATTTCAAAACGGTCCGAGGTGGCCACCCAGGGCAAGGCGCGGCCATGGTCTGGCGGCCTGATGGAGAGGTCGACTACCGAGGCTGGGACCCACCTGTGAGCCTTTCGGGTGGGCTGGAGATGGTCAACAGCACACCCACTGTCGACCGATGGAAGACTCCCCACGCGCTCGCGCTGGCTGATGGCACCATTTGCATCGCAGTGACAAAGGATGTCCAGTCGGTAGCCTGCTGGCGTCGCGATGCGTCCACAGGAGCATGGACCGAGGCCGAGGTCCATGACCCAGGCTCGGCGTATGTGACCACTGAGCCGCACCCCTGTCTGGTCCAGCTACCGAGCGGTCGCCTGCTGTGCATCTTCTGGCGCGAGCACAGCGCAGGGACGCGCGCACAGCTGCGCATGTACTACTCCGACGACAGTGGATCGACATGGACAGCTGGGCAGAAGGGCTGTCTACCCAGCGCCATCGACACCGGTGACTATGTCCCAGGCCGGCTGCGATGCGCGCACCTCGGAGGTCAGCTGTGTCTGGTGGGTGAGATGGTCGAGCAATCCGCGCCCGAGGATGAGATGTGGCAGTGGGCCAGCAATGACCTCGGCGCCACATTCGACCTCGTCTCGACCCTCACCGGCTCGGACCGCGCGCGGCCTGACATCGTGGAGCATGATGGGGCGCTGGTGTGCGCCTACATCTCCAACAATGCGAGCACAGGCTCATCGGTGCCTCCCTACGCGCGGACCATCGGCAGCGCCTACGAATCGCTAAAAGATGCGCAGTTTTACCCAGCACAGCTCGACAGCGACCCGATGCAGTGGGGCACCCTGTCCGGTGGCATCTTCGCATCTGGTGAGATGTCGCTGTGGTGTGACGACGATGGGCGGCTTTGGGTCATCGGTCGCGACCATGCGACGGGTGAGGCCGAGGTGATGACCCGCACATCTTCCGATGGAGGTGTGACCTGGACAGACCCAGGGCTGGGGCCGTCTGCTGGCTTCGGTGTCGCCACTTGGCGCGGTCGCGATGGGTCAACCTTTCCTCGGTCGCTGGCTGCCTGCCCTTGGCGCGGTCGAGCGATGCTGGCCCACAATCACTCGGGAGACCCAAGCGCGCGCGATGACAGCCTCTCGGTCGTCTGGCTGGGTGGGTCCACCACTGTATGTCTGGCTCAGGAGACAGCAGCCGCACCCTCTCCGCTGACTGTGGCGGGCTGGACAAATACATGGCTGCCCTACGATTTCCCCGATGACATCGGCTCGGTCTGGACTGCGACGCACACTGGGACGCGCAATCTGACCAATGTGGGGATGCGGCTGCAAACCGCTGGAGGCCAGCAGGAATTGTATGCAGCCTCCAGCCTCCCAGGCACCATCACTGAGGGCATCGTGGCGCTCGCTGAGGTGCGGGTGGAGTCGGGCACTGGCTACATCGAGGTGCGACTCAGCGACGCCACCCCACTGGCCTACATCGTCCGAGTGGATGTCACGACCACTCAGATTCAAGCCGTCGACAGCTACGGGGCAGCGGTCATCGGCACGGTGTCCACAACCGAGGCTGATGGCGCATTCGTGCAAGTGCTGGTGACGATGAGCACGCGCTTTGTCAAGGTCTGGTATCGGCCCAGCAACGTCGAGACGAATGACCGAGCATGGACGCTGGTGGGCTCCTCGGCCTCAGTGACATCCTCGGCCACTGCCCTCAACAATCGGGTCATGTTCGGCCAAGGTGCGAGCGCTGAGACCTATTGGCGGATGGTCTGCCTGTCTTCCGACCAGTACACCGAGGGCGGCTTGTACGGGCAGGACAACTGGACCGACCTCCTGGGCCGCGAATACATGCCCACCCCGGTCTACATCCATGGCGGGCTGTTGCTTCACGCGGTCGACGGGCCGACATTCCGAGGCGATGACTGGGAGGTCAAGCGAGACCACGAATACCCCATCAGGGCACTGATGCCCGATGTGGCCCCATCTCCTCGGCGCGCATGGCGGTCCGTGGATGACTCGACCTATGTAGACATCGACATCACACTCGGGAGCACGATCACTTTCGCGATGGGTCAGCTCCTCGGTGTCATGTTTGTGGATGCCAACTTCCCGACCGCTGAGCTGTACGGGCAGCAAGCTGGAGGGGCCTGGGTCCTCATCGGCACGCTCGACCGACGGGCACAAACCGGGCTGCACTGGAATCGGCGACACCGCATTGTCTACCCGTCGGCAGGTGGCTCGTCTGTCCCTTGGTTTTGCTACACCCATGTCCTCGCTGGGAGCTATTACAGCTTCCCAGGTGCCGGAGAAGCGCGCGTCACTCGCCGCATCGAGACCAATGAGGCGGGCCGATGGAATGCCACCACAGCCGGCACACTCAACACTCGGCTGTTGCTGGAGCGGCCCGATGGCGTCCCGGCTCTCAGCGGTACGGATGGACAGATTTGGATGCGCGACTCGGCGCATGTGGTCCCGTTGAACACTGCCTACCAGAAGCTCCGGCTACGCATCCTCCAGGCCGACACCGATGAGGGATACTTTCGCATCGGCTCGCTGGTGGTCGGGCATGTGCATCCCACTGGGTCATTCCTCGATGAGCCTGGATGGGGACATGTGCGAGAGTGGGCCTTTGACTGGGAGATGGTCGAAGGTCGCACAGGCACCCGAGACATCCGACCGCTCGGGCCGACTCGGCGCGCGGTCGAGATTGCCTGGGTCGATGGGGTCAACACACTCGGAAGCCAGACGGACACCGAGCCGAACTGGGTCATTGGCTGGACGGGTGGCAATCCTGTCGCGGTGCCATCCGATGTCCCCTGGAGCATCCCAGGTCTCGTCGACCGTCTCTCGGGGGCTGTCAATCCTGTCGGCTACCTCTCGGCCTTCGATGTGCCCCCCAATGGCACAACGGTCATCAACATCACAGACCGCACCCTCCAGATGTACGGACGCATCGTGACTGAGTCCATCCGAGGCGACAACGTCAATGGCGACCCCGAATCGGGAGAGGTCATCCGAGTCGGCACCTGTCGGATGGAGGAGGAGGTCTGATGTCTGACCGCATCCACCCCAGCGACTCGACCGGCCAGCGCATCTGGTGGCTACTCGACCTCCAATGGGCAGGGCAGACCATCCGGCTGAGCAATGTGGAGGTCGATATCCTCGATGAGGATGGCAACAGCCTGCACTACCATGGGGCGCTGGAGTCGGTGGATGTGGACGATGGCATTGAGTGGCTGTCAGACTCATCGGCCAGCCCTGCGACCGCACAGGTGGCCGCTGTGCTGCCTGTCGATGTGCCTGAGCTGGTGGCCCGAGGGTATGACCTTGCGAGCGCCACAGGTACCCTCAGCCGTTGGGTGGAGGGCACAGCCTACAAGGCTCGGCGCGTGCTCATCGCAGGACAGCTGACAGACCCCGAGTATGGGGCCGCGCGCGAGCCTGTGTCTTTCTCGCTGGAGCTGTTGCCCTGGGATGGCTCGCAGGTCATCCCCCCCATGGGCTACGCAGTGGAGGGCAGCAACTTCGAGCTGAACGCCATCGCGAGCCTTCCAGCGAGCGGTGTGGGTCTGGCTTATCCGCTGGTCATCGGACATCCGGGGCAGGTCTCCACAGCGCTCAGGTCGTCTGGGCTGATTACTGGCTCGCAGGCTGTTTATGCAGACCAGCGGCGGATACTCTCAGGCTCATCCCACTTCTCGGGTCTGATTGTGCTGCTGAGCTACGGCCACTCCACAGTGGATAGCGTCTACCTCAAGACATCCACTGATACGACATTCAAGCGGTATCAGGTGGTCAACACCTACGATGACAACGGACACCCCATCGCCATCGCGTCATGGTGGTACACAAAGAGCGGCGGCGGGGACCTGTACTATGACCCCTCTGTCACCTACACCTGGAGTCCTCCGACCACGACTACGGTAGGCAGCATCGGTAGCAACAGCGCTCCCACCTCTATCCAGCCCAGCAGCGACACAGACCCCGTCGGCACATTCGTCGGGTGGCTCGATGATGGCAACGTGACAGGAGGCGGCATCGCTGGCCGGTCCGGGACAGCCATGCGGGGGGCGGGTGAGGTACTGGCCCAGCTCATCCAGTGGAGCGGCCGACCGGTAGACCTCGGCCGATGGGCGGCGGCTGAGCCCTTGCTTGAGCGTTACCGGCTGGATTTTGTCATTGATGCCGAGGTGGATGTGTGGGAGTTCATCCGCACCCACATTCTACCGATTCTCCCGCTGTCCATCGTCTCGGGTCCCAACGGCATCGCACCTGTGGTCTGGAGGTATGACGCAACCTCGGCCGATGCGGTCGCGCACCTGGACACCGGACAGGACCCCAGCATCGAGCGGGCATCCCAGGTCAGCTATGACCGAGACATCCGCAATGACATCCAGGTCGACTATGCGCTCGCCATCATGTGCGGTAACTACCTGGGACGGCTGCGCTACACCTCCAACGCATCGGCAACCGATGACAATGCCGTCCCCAGCTACCTGTGCGAGCTGAGTCAGCGACGGTACACCCAGCCCAACGGCGAGCCGCTTGTTGCCCCGCATGTCATAGAGTCGGCTGTCATTTACGACGATGCCACAGCCCATGCTGTGTGCCAGTGGATGGCAGCGGCCTATGCGCTGGCTCGGCGACGGGTGGAATACTTGGTGCCCGAGGCCGAGTGGGGCTGGCTGGAGCGTGGGTCTGTGGTGACCATCACAGACGATGAGCTACACCTCGACACCCAGGTGGCTGTGGTTGAGGGGGTGCGGATTGATGGCTCGCCGATGCTCCGGCTGCGTCTGCTGCTCATCGAGTCACCCGCAAGGGACTCCCGCGCGATAGAGTGACCCCAGCCCAGGAGCCCCAGCATGGCCGACACAGCTGCAACCGTTTCTGTCACCTGCCCAGGTCAGGTGGATGCCGTCATTCCCGTCGACCCCGACAAGTGCGTTGTCACAGTGCCAGCCGATGGTCCGCTGTCCGTCGCACTGATGGAGGCGGCTGCTGACCTGGAGGTCAGCTACGATGGCACCACCTGGAGCGCCCCAGCATCCACTGCCGGCCTGATTGTCTGGTCGAGCCGGATGAGCAAGGGAGGTACTACCTACCTGCGTATTGCCTCGGGTGGCTCCCAGGTCACTCGCCCGCTCCTGTCTCGGGACCACCTGTGAGCAGCGGCATTTATCTCCCAGGATTCGGGACTGGAGGAGCGGCCTCGGCCGACCCTGTCACCCCACCAGCGGCACAGTCGGCGACGGCTGCTGAGGGCGACCCGCTCGGGGCTGTGACCTTCGCAGCGTTTACCGACCCAGGCTCGCGCATCGCATCGTATCAGGCGACAGCCACCAACGTGTCAGGCTCAGCGACCATCTCCGGCAGTGGTCGCGGCCCCTACACCATTTTGGGTGCGGCTGATGGCGAGGTCCTGACCATCGAGCTTGATGCGCGGGATGCTTCCTCCAATGTGCTCGCCACAGCGGTCTACACAGGCAGCATTGCAGGGGCCGCACCATCGTCGGAGCTGTTGGAGACGTGGGATTTCCGAACCGCGGACACCGGTACCCTCTCGGGCAGCGGCAACATCACCAAAGACTCGGGCGCTACAGTCATCGTCGGATACAATGTGTTTGTACAGTCTGGCTCGCCGACCGCCACAACCGACATCACAGCGGCTGGCCTCCGAGTCAACCGCAGCAATGCAAACAGCGTTTCAGGCATCGCGCTGGACCTGTCCGGTGTGCTCGGCCTGTGCGACTCGGCTCGCGATACCTTGCTGTTTTTCGTCCACTTCGCCAGCATCAGCAATGCCACGATGGTGACGAATCAGAACCTTGGCATCAACGCAAGCAACAGCAACAGCTCTATCTCCTCGACTCCGACGCGCGGTCTGTTCCTCAACAACACCACCGTCTCTAACCTTGCAGTCCGGGTGCGAGAGTATGACGGTGGGGCAACTACTGTGACCGAGCGGAACTATGGCGCATCCTGGCCCACCTCGGGAACTGCGCTCATCGAAGTGTCGGGCAGTCGGGTGCTCGCTGGGTGGAGTGACGCAGCCGCACCGGCTCGCAGTGCTGTGACAGTGGCCACAGCTGGCATCAGCAGCGCGGATACCGCTCCGGCATCGGCACCGGTGGCGACACCCTTCGGCCACCTCCAGATTGCCCCCAATCCACAGGTGGGTGGGGACATTCAGCTGACCATCTCGCACATCGAGGTGTTCCGCCTCGCAGCAGGAGCCTCCTGATGGCATTCGTTCATGTTGACGTAATCCTGGAGCAACAGGGCGAGTACACTGGCTCAGATGAGGTGCCCCGCACTGTGGTCTTTGCTGGCAAGGTAGTCATTGACCGTACCGATGCGGTCCGCCTCGCCACTCACTACAAGGAGCGGACCGATGCGGGCGCGCTGCCCCTCGCCGACGAATCGCGTGAGCTGGCTGTTCCCTTGATGCAGGCATTGGTGGCCGCTGGGCTCGCCGATGCCGGTTAGGCGAATCCGTAAAGGCGAGCCTGGGTATGGCCGCAAGAAGTTCGTGGCCACAGGCACCTACAACGGCAAGCCGTACACAGTGCGCTTTGGGTCGGCCTCGATGGAGATTCGTCGCGACAACCCAGCCGCGCGGCGAAACTTCCGAGCGCGGATGAGGTGCGATGACCCAGGCCCGCCCAACAAGGCTCGGTACTGGTCCTGTAAGATGTGGGGCGAGAAGTCAGTCAGCGACATCCTCAAGGGGAAGTGACATGGGCGCAAGCGGATACGGATGGGGTCGACTCAGCCAATCTCGGCTGTCTACCTGTCACGGAGACCTGCAACGGTTGATGACAGCCGCACTGCAGCACCCTGACTGCCCCTCGGACATGACCATCGTGTATGGCCATCGCAGCAATGCCGAGCAGGCTGAGCTGTACGCGCAAGGTCGCACCAAGCCGGGCAAGGTCGTCACCAATGCCCGCCCAGGCCAGTCGCGCCACAACAGCTGGCCGTCAGATGCCGTCGATGTCATCCCGTATGTCAACGGGTCTGGCTCCTGGAGCTGGGACCACATCAATCCAATGGCCGACCACATCAAGCGCGTGGCTGCTGACCTGGGCATCGAAGTTACCTGGGGCGGTGACTGGCGCATGAAAGACGGCGCACACTGGGAGCTTCCACGATGAGCAAGCTAAACAACAATGCCCGCGCGCTCGGTCGAGCCATCGCTACCGGCAACCGAGCACAGATTGTGCGCGCGCTGGACCGAGTCATCGAGCCACAGGGAGCGATGTGGGAGCGGCTGTCTGACCTTGCGCTGGGATTCGTCGCCGATGCCATCATTGAGGGTCGGGCTGAGCTGGTCGAGGGGGTGCGGGCTGCGCTCGATGAGGTGCCCGAGTGATACGCTGGTGGGCCATTCCGGTCACTGCCCGAGCCCAGGACACAGTGACACAGCCTCAAGTGTTGCACCCCACCGAGCATGGGATGGACATCTCGACTGTCGGAGGCGGTGCGGGCACACTGGGTGGCATCGTCGGTATCGTGCTACTGTTGGAGAGGTTCGGTCTCCTACGGATTCCTCGGCGGGACTCCGACCGGACCACTCCACCAGCCGACGCGGCTGCCTCGGGTCATGTGCCTCCCTGCACTCCGCTGCAATCGTTGCAGCAGCAGGTGGCCCGGCTTGAGGCAATCCAGGGAGAGCGCGCGGATGCCACAAGTCGAGAGATTGCCCAGGTCCGAGAAGACGCCAGCCGAGCAGCCGAACGGCACCAGACAGCCATGGAACGACTCGCCGACAAGCTCGATGCAATCGCAGACCGCATCCCCAAAAGCTGACCGATGGCGCGCTGTGCGCGATGGGCTGCGCGATGCGGCTGCCTTCTGTCGCAAGCCAGCCACATCGACCTCGAAGGTGTGAGGGTGCCCTCGGGCCTCGACTGGGGCAGGCTCAACCGATGAGCCGAGGTCCCGAAAGGCGGTCACTTGTCGGCAGGTGACTGTGACAGCTGCAAGCGTATCTGCATGAGCACATCCCGCACAAATGTGAGCGACACCGAGAAGGGTGGGCCATCGGCTACCAGCCGGCTGTGGATTGCTGATGCCCCCATGGCTGGGCAGTGTTCCACGTAGAACATGACCTCGCGTCTGAGCCATTGGCAGCGACGATGGGAGGCCGGCTGTAGTCCGAGTTCCGAGCGGATGCGCTGGACGCTTTTGGCTCGGATGTGTCGGCCAGCCTCGATGGTCAGGAAGACAGCAAGCTCGGGGTCTGTCGCGAATGGCTGCGACTTGACCAGCTCAGGCACCCTGCGACGCAGCCAGCTGACATCTCGGGTCATCCCCAACCGCTGCCATCTGTCGTGAAGCGACCGAGGAGTCAGGCCGAGTGCGATGGCGGCTGCTGTGAGAACAGCCGACCGCTCCCGAAGGCTCGCAGCTGCGTTGTACCGGTCGCGCCACACCTGGGTGGCTCGCATGTCCTCCGGTGTCATCGCGCGGCCTCCATCGCTTCCCTGCCTCGCTCGGTGCATCGGTAGGCCATTACTACGGCCTGCCTCTCACCCATGGGATGCTGGATGGTCATCTCGATGCCCTCAGCCATTACCAGCCGATGCACCTGGAGCGTGTGACATGCGCATCGGATGCGCTTGCGGCTTAGGCCAAGTGCCCTCTCCATCTCCGAGGCACAATCCGCACCATTCCGGTTGAGGTAGCACAGAATCCGATGCGATATGCTGCCCCGCTTCAGCCTCTTTGCTTGCTTGGGGAGCATTTTGGGGCGCTCGCTCGGTGGCTTGTATGTGCTACGGCTGCGCGCATCTGGGTCGAGACCTGCCCCCAGCTCAGCCAGCCACAGACAGCCGCTCCGGCTCAGCTTGAGGCCATGGGGCGGCATCTGCTGGAGGTGGCTGTGAATGGTGGCCCAGTCTCGGACAGTGTTGACCATTGCTCGACCGTATTTGCCCTGTAGGCGACGGCAGACCTCCGAAGGTGTGCCCACCTGGGTCCACGCTCGCAGGATGTCTCCTCGGGCCTGGAGCGGTGGCGTGGTGCGTCTCATGCCTCACCTCCCTTGACCTGATTGGCAGCGCGCTGAGCCATGTATTGCCTGAAAGCATCGATGTACGTTTTTGGTCCCCTCATTGCCTCAAAGTCTGCAATCATACTGTTTGCGCTTTGATTGAACTTTTGGGCGTACACAACATTGGCAGGTGTTGTACTAAACATTTTTCCGCTCGCGTCGACAGCAAGGATAGACCACTGATTGTGAATAGTTGCAGTGTCCACAATCGAGCACAGTTCTATCCACTCCATATTGATCAATAGGCTGGTTCCATCATGCTCCTTTGTCTCATGTCGTTTGGTTCTACGTGCGACGAAAATAGACCCCTTCTGTGCTGGAATCACTGTCCACCTCCCTTGACCTGATTGGCATTGTTGGCGAGCCATCGAGCGATAGCAGCCCGCTGGCTGTCGTCCATCTGGGCTACCGGTGGCTTCCCCTTGCTGACGAGATGGTCATCCAGCTGGCCGATGGTCACACCGGTCGAGCGGAGGACGGCATCCAGGGTGGCCACAGGCGGCTGGAGCGGCCGCACTGTCCACTCTCGCTTCCGGCCTCGGGTCTGTGCCAGCGGGACAGTCACCTGGGAGTCGATGCCCGAGACGGCCGACACACGGACTCCACCGACAGCCCTGCCGCCATAGGTGACCGAGGTATCGTTGTACAGTTCTACCCAGCGGCCCACCCATTGCCGGATGTCGGTGGAGATGACCCGAGCCATCAGCCGCCTCATGGTCTTGCATGGCTTCCAGGGTCGACCCTTCCGTCCGATGTCGACCACGAGCGGCTGTTTCTCATCGTTGACCAAACGCGCATCAACAATCTGGACCACGATGGGTCCGCCGATGAGGTCGTCTGCGTTGAGCTGGTCGGCTTTGGCTTCCAGGGTGTGCGAGATGTCGGTCATCGGGTCTCCAATGCCAGCCACTCGGCCAGCTGGGTGTGAGGGATGCCGAGGTCCTGGGCGACTCGGACCACGACAACGGGAGCGGGCTGCCATGGTTGCGGTCCTCGCCGACCATGGCCAGGGCGACGGCCAGACATGCGAGCGTGGAGCCACTGGGGCTGACATCCCAGCTGGCCAGCCAGCCAGACGACTGACCGACCCTGCGATGTCAGGTGGGCTCGAAGTGGATGCGGCGCGGTCACTTCGATGCCCTCTCGACAGCCTTGCGGATGTAGTCCAGCGCGTACAGCAGCTCAGTGTTGAAGCGCTCGATGCGCTTGTACAACTCATCTGGGCTCAGGTCTCTCATGTCCGTGCACAGCTCGCCATGGAGGTCATCGAGGTACATGCACTGCACCTCCACATCCTCGGCTGGGGTCGGCTTGGCTGGTGCGGTCTGCTCAGGTGCGGTCATTGCTTGCTCGGGTCTGCTGGGTTGATGCGGTCCAGAATGGTCTGGAGGTCGGTTCGATGTGGGCCGGATGGCCACAGGACAATGAGGCCAGCGATGACACCTCGGAGCCTCCAGCGCTGGGTGTCGCGGTCCTCGGTCTTGACCAGCGCATTGATGCGCGCTGTGGCTGTCATTCGGATGCCCCACTCGCCAGTGGGGCCGCCATCGAGGATGTCCTCCATCGAGATTGCGTCGATGGCGTGCAGCGCTGCTGGGGACAGCTCAGCGCGATGGAGGCTGACTACATCCTTGGCCAGCAAGGCAGCCCGCTCGGACTGGTCAAGCCAGTCGCAGGCATTGTGGAATGCCACGAGATGGCGCGCGATGAGGTCACCGGCCTGCACCGCCATCTCGTCGAGGCCTTCTCGCCAGCCCCGCCGGATGGCCTCGGCGGCCTTGAGCTGCCACTGCCTCGGCGTCTGTCCTGGCGCCATGGGGATCGTCATTCGGAGTCCCCGTCGAAGCATCCGCACGGGAGCTCCATAGAGCGCCCCTTGAGCGGTTCACCGCGCTGCGCAGCGGCCCAAACCTCTCGCCATGGCCGGCTCGAGACACCCTGCAGCGACGGGACATGTCCCACGCTGCTCTCGGCGTTGGCCTCCATCTTCAGGGCTCGTTCGAGAAGGTCAGGATACAACCGTCCCAACTGCGCGATCTCGAGTTCGCTGTGGGCTGGGCAGAAGAAGCACGCGCTCTTCGCGACTTCGCCAAGGCCGGCGCGGGCAACAGCGTCCCGACATTCATCGCGGCCCCAGTCCCACTCTGCGAGCGGGTATCGGAACGTGAACCTCGACGTGTCGCGGTTGCGCTTTGTCCGATGGGGCTCGTCTGCCCCGTAGCCGATGAGCCTGACGACCTTGCGCCCATCTTCCACAGCTTCGACAGCAACTGGCTGCTGCAGCACATGTGCATCCAGTGGCTGCGCCTTCCACTTCACGCTGCAGCCCTTCATGCCATACGCGAGGCTGGGCAGCTCTTTGCGCTTGGGGCAGAAGTCCCCCGGCGACGGGAACGTCCCGGGCGGGGCGAACGCAGACGGCGCGTTGCGGATCCATCTGACAGTCGTGACAGCCGGGTAGCCTTGAGACTGTGACCACTCCGAGACACGCTCGACGGTTTCGTAGACGTCGGGGCGCTCCCCGCCAGTGTCTGCAAACAGCACGCCGTCGAGGCGCTCCTTGCGCTCGACGATCCCCACCAACATGGCGGTGCTGTTCAGCCCCCCGCCGAACGACATGAACACCGGGTCAGGCTGACCTTCGCGGCTGACTGTCTGATTGTGCCGGCGGCGCGCCAGCCTGTTCATCAAGTCGAGTTGCATCTCAGCGACCCGTCGAGCCAAGGCTGCCACTGCCGCGCTCCGTCTCCGGCAGGCGGTCGACCTGCACCAACGAACACCAGGGCGTCGGCATGATGATAAGCTGCGCGATGCGGTCACCTGGGCGCACGAAGAAGGCGCGGCGCCCCTCGTTGCGCAGGATGACCTTGACCTCGCCCCGGTAGTCGGAGTCGATGACGCCGGGCGCGTTGCCGACGGTCACCGAGTAGCGGGCAGCGAGTCCCGACCGCGGAGCCACAAGCCCGACGAAGCCCTCGGGGATGGCAACCGCGAAGCCGCAGGCGAAGGTCTTTGCTTCGCCGGGCTCGATGACCACGCTGCTGCTGCCCTTGCGGCTCATTACTGCGCCAGCGACAACGCGCAGCGGGGCGTAGATGTCCATGCCAGCCGCGCCGCGAGTCTTGTACTCGGGCAGCTTGCAGCAATGGGGAAGCCTGACAGTCTCGATCTGCATGGTCACTCCGGTATGACGCCGGCCAGCGCACGCCGGCCAGCAAACATGAACAGGATGGCGTCAGTGGCGCCGTCGGAAAGGGTGCGCATTCCAGGGGGGATGAGGTCACCGGCCTGCCGTCGAATGGTCTCGTTTTGCGCTCCCATCAGGACTCCTCCCGGCTGTCGACCAGCTCAGGCTCAAGCCAGGGAGGGAGGTCCATGACCTCGGGCGAGGTGTGACGGCCGGGCCACTCACCTGACTCGGTGCAGCGCTTGACGGTGTCCATCAGTCGGCGACGCTCAGCGGCTGCGCAGTCGATGACCTCGCGCGAAAGGTAGATGACCGAGACATCATAGGGGGCGGCTGACTCGACACAGATGAGAGCCACCGAGATGTCGACATGCGGCCCAAACTCATCCCGCACACCTGCGAGATAGTGGGCCATCTGGATGTCCCAGCCGAGTCGGTAGCACTGGCTGGTCACAGCCTTGACATCGGCCGACGCGACAGCCTTGACATCACCCAGCAGCATCCGCCCTCCCGAGGTCGACCGGATGAGGTCAGCGCGCATCAGGCACCGGAGTCCGGTCCGATGGTCTGTCCATTGGTGCGCGTGCTCGATGTGCTGGGCTTCGAGGACGATAGGGCCGGCTGCTGGATGCTGGTGGACAGCCTGAGCGATGGCAACGGCTGTGCTGTGCTCGGTCATCGACAGCCCAGTGACCCCAAGGTTGTCCTCCTGCCACTTGTCCCAGGCTTTGCCTCGGCGGACCTTGCCCGTCCATGCAGCATAGTCGGTGGCGAAGCGCTCGGGCTCAAGGATGGCGCAGTGATTCGCCTGTAGAGCTGTCCTGGATGCTGTGCGACCGGCCTGGGGATTGTCGACCGAGTAGCGGTAGTGCAGTGGCGACTGTCGCAGTGCCTTGAGGTGGGTGGCGCGCACACCAGCGCGCGAGAAGTAGCTATCAGACATGGTGCCTCCTGTTGGCTCGACCATACTGCCCCGCTAGGTCCGATACTGCAACGTCTTTTTTCGCAGTGGCGGACAGTGGATGTCCGAGATAGCGGCTGGGTGCCTGTTGTCGCAGTATGTTTAGTCGATTCGTTGACGGGCACTGCCTCACACTGTAGGGTCAGCTCATGTCTCAACCGCTCACATTTGCCGCATGGCTGCGCACTGCGCTCGACCGTCGCTCGGTCGATGCCGGCCACCTCGCCACAGCCATCGGGGCAACACCTGCCGCTGTCCATGCGTGGCTGGGTGGCCGTCGCCCTGGGTCTCCATCAGTGGTGCGCGTGCTCGATGCGCTGGCTGTGGATGAGCTGGAGGAGTCGGAGGCATGGCGCGCATTCCGTCACACTGTGCGGGAGTCGATGTGACTCGGCGCGCGGCTGGGCTTCGAGCAATGCGGCTGGGTGCTGCCTGGGAGGCTCAGGTCAGATGCGACCTCTCCGAGGCTGTGGATGCTGGTCTGCTCGGCGGATTCCAGCAGACCGGGCCGCTGGTGCAGCGCACTGGCCCAGGTGGGCGGAAGCTGGTCATCATCGAGGAGACCGCCCCTGTGGACTTTGATGCTGGAGCGATGTGGGGGCATGGCGCTTCGAGGCCAAAGCCACCAGCGCGGCGAGGTGGCCGCTGTCACAGCTGGAGGCTCATCAGGCTCGACAGCTGACCACATGGCATCGGCCGCATCTGGCTCGATGGGCTGGAGTGGCGCTGCGATTCGCACAGGAGGCCACTGAGGTGTGGCTGTCCTGGGATGTGCTCGCACCGCTGTGGGTGGACTGGGCACGCGGTCGGGCCGCTCGTGGCTCGGCATCACTGACAGCTGCTCGGGCGCTGGAGCTGGGGCGGCTGTGGTCACCGGAGGTATTCGTATGCGGGTGATTGAGCTATTCGCTGGAGCTGGTGGGGCTGCGCTCGGTCTGGAGCGGGCTGGCTTTTCTCATGCTGCGCTGGTGGAGCGGGATGCTGATGCCTGTGCCACACTTCGCGCGGCTGGCCTCGGTCCGGTTGTCGAGGGAGATGTCCGAGACCTTGACGCAGTGGCGGCTGTGGCAGGCGAGTCATGCGATCTGCTTTGGTCGTCCTATCCGTGTCAGGCATTTTCCCAGGCTGGTCGGAGGCTGGGGGCCGAGGACGACCGCAACGGCTGGCCATGGACAGTGGATGCCATTGACCGATTCAGCCCCACCTGGTTCCTGGGTGAAAACGTCCGAGGGCTGTTGTCTTTCGACTATTTTGATGAGGTCATCATGGCTCAGCTCAGACAGCGGTTCCGGTGTGCTCGCTTCTGGCTCCTCAATGCGGCTGACGTGGGTGTGCCTCAGCATCGGCGCCGAGTTTTCACCTGGGCTGGGCCATCTCCACTGGTGCCACCGACTCGGACGCATGGGCCGGGCATGTTCACTGAGCCATGGGTGTCGATGGGTGAGGCGTTGCGCATCAATGGTGCAAGCAGCCTGATGCGTCGACCATCCCCAACAGTCACAGCAGTGGGCGAATGCAAGGGCTCGGGGGCTGGAGCCAATCCCCACAAAATGCAGCGCGCTTCGGATGCGCTTTTCCTGGCCACAGGTCGCCGTCGGCTGACTGTCGCGGAGTGTGCGACGCTGCAAGGCTTCCCCGATGGCTATCCGTGGCACGCGTGCCGCACCAAATCGGCGCGCTACCGGGCGATCGGTAATGCCGTGCCGCCGGCCCTGGCTGAGGCTGTGGGGCGCACTGTCATCAATGCAGCTGGAGGGGAATCATGCTGACACCTTGGGAGGGGTCGAAGTGGGAGCCGCGCGCATGGCAGCGCGAGGCATTGCCCATCATTGTCGCAGGTCTGCTCAAGCGGGAGGCTGGCCTCGTCTGTGCCGTCATGGGTGCGGGGAAAAGCATCCTGCAAGCCGAGGTCATCCGCATGGCTCGGCATCGGCTTGGAGACCGGTGCATCGTGGTCTGTGTGCCCTCACAGCGGCTGGTGCAACAGCTGGCGGCCACAGTGGCGGCCCGCATTGGTGAGCGGGGTGTGGGTGTCTTCTACGGCCGAAAGAAGCAGCCCGAGCGCGAGGTCATTGTGACCTGCAATCCCAGCCTGCCAACGCTGGTGGAAGCGCTCGACGGCCGAGGGGTGGGGCTGGTGCTCATTGATGAGGCGCACCGCTCCGAGGCGGCTCGGGTCCGAGAGGCGGTCCCCAAGCTCAAGCCCTGGGGGGTCGTCGGCTTCACCGCTACCCCGTTCCGGTCTGTGCCTCGGGAGACCATCAGCCTGTTTTCCGCGCTGTGGTACAGGTATGACATCACTGACGCTGTACGGGATGGGGTCCTGGTCCGGCCTCGGGTCGAGCGCTGGGAGGGCGAGTCAGGCACCCTCATTGACGATGCCTGCATCGAGATGATTGCCCAGCATGGCGACGGGCCGGGCATTGTGTCGGCCACCAGCATCCAGGATGCCGAGGACTATGCCGCGCGGCTGTCCTCCGAGGGAATCGCATCCGAGGCCATCCACAGCCAGCTGACTCGGACCGAGCAGGATGCTCGACTCGACCGGCTAAAGTCTGGCGAGGTGCGCTGTCTGGTGCATGTGTCCCTGTTGGCTGAGGGTGTGGACCTCCCATGGCTCCGCTGGCTGTGTCTGCGTCGCTCGGTACAGGCTCGGGTGCGGTTTCTCCAGGAGGTGGGGCGCGTGCTCCGGTGCCATCCTGGGAAGGATGAGGGCATCATTCTGGACCCGCACCTCCTGCTCGGCCGTCATGGCTGGGTCACAGTGGAGGCCATCGGGGCAGCGATGGAGGAGGCTGCCCAGGCCGAGGCCAGGGAGGAGAGTGGAGAGGGCACCTATGAGCCATCGGCTGAGCTGGCTGTCTCCATCTCCGACCTTCTGGCCTATCTGGAGCGGGCACACCGAGACCTGCGATTCGCTGACATCGTGGGAGACAAGCGGCTCGAAGGTGGCGACGGTTGGCGGATTGCCCCAGTCTCGGCGCGACAGGTGGAGACCATCAGGCGGTCGAGCAAGCTGACGCGCCACATCCCATCGGACCGACGGCAGCCATTCAAGGCGCTGGTGCGGATTCCATGGGCATTGACCCGAGGCGAGGCATCAGACCTGCTCGATGTGCTCCTCGGTGGGGCGAAGTGGGCTCGGGCCGAGGCGGCTCGGCGGGCCAGCTCGGAGCCATGGCGCATCCAATGGGCGGCAGGTCTGGTGAGTGAGTCGAGGATGCCCGACACAGGAGCATGTGAGCGGGTGAGGCGATGGGGTGAACGGGTCGCGCGGGCTGAGGCTCGGCGCGCAAAGGGGCAACAATGAGTCAACGTCTACAGATTGTGCCTGTCCGATTGAGGGAGGCCAATGCCCTGGTCAAGCGACTGCATCGGCATCACAAGCCGGCAGCCGGCTGTCTTTTCTGCATCGGTGTTGCCTGTGGGGGAGAGGTGGTCGGTGTGGCGATCATCGGCAGGCCGGTATCCCGGCATTTGGATGACGGATGGACAGCCGAGGTCGTCCGAGTCGCCACCGATGGCACTGACAATGCGTGCTCAGCGCTCTATGGCGCGGCATGGCGAGCGGCGAAGGCCATGGGGTATGCCCGAATCATCACATACACCCTCCCATCGGAGGGTGGGGCATCACTGCGCGGTGCGGGATGGCAGGTCCTCGCTGAGAGAGCAGGGGGAGGCAAGTGGAGCCGAGAGAGCCGACCGCGCCTCGATGAGCATCCGCAACAGGTGAAAATCAGATGGGGGAGGTCATGATGGTCATGGTGCGACGCAGATGGAGAGGACATCGGGCATCCATCCAGCCTGGATGGCGTATGGTGGGGCCGATGTCCGAGCGCGCGGCTGAGCTGGAGGCGATGACCTGTCGGCTGGCTGGGCATGATGTGGAGGTCCTGACTGTGCCTCCATCGACGGACGCAATGCCGGCACAGGTGCCGCTGTTTCGAGGTGGGCGATGAGGACAGCCGAACGATTCACGATGGCCTCCGAGGCTGTGGCCTATGCTCGACAGGGCTGGGCAGTCTTTCCGCTGGCTGGCAAGGTCCCAGCCATCAAGGGCGCGCGCGGCTGCCTCGATGCCACCTCGGATGTCGATGAGGTCGCCGAGCTGTGGCGGCCTCGGCCTGATGCCGGCATCGGCATGGCCTGTGGCTCGGTGTCGGGTGTCTGGGTCCTCGACATTGATGTGAAGGCGCCAGCACTGCGCACAGGCGAGGATGCGACCATCGACGGGGAGTCAGCGCTACTTGAGCTGGAGATGACCTATGGGGCACTGCCTCCGACCCTGATGGCTGTGACTGGCACAGGTGGGCGGCACCTCTTTTGGCAGATGCCCGAGGGTGTGGATGTGCGGAATGGCCAAGGGCTGAGGACACCCACAGGCATCCGGTCGGGCATTGATGTGCGGGGAACGGGTGGGTACGTCGTCCTGCCTCCGAGCCCGCACCCGAATGGCAACCTGTACCGGTGGCATGATGGGGCGGTCGACATCGCTGAGGCTCCGGCATGGCTGGTGGAGCTGGTCACCACCTCGGCAAAGCCCGAGCGCGCCCCAGCTCCGGCTGTGCCCTCAGTGCCTGCTGGCGACCGTCGCAGGGCGTATGGGGCCAAGGTCCTTCAAGGGGCTGTGGACCGCATCGCAGGTGCTGCTGATGGGACTCGGCATGGCGAGATTTTGCGCGCTGCTCGGTATGTCGGTGGCTATGTCGCGTCGGGCTTTGTTGACCTGGAGACAGCCCGCGCGATGCTGACCGAGGCCGGTGTGTCGGCTGGCAAGCGTCCGGCCGAGGTGGCTCGGACTGTGTCGGATGGTCTGGCGGATGGGATGGAGTCACCCATCGACCCATCGCAGCGGCCTGGGTGGGACCGCTCCCAGCCTGTGCCGACCGAGGGACCACAGCCTCCCGAGGTGCCCTGGGTGGACGATGAGCCCCCAGCGCTACGGGCTGTCGAGGATGGCGAGCAGCTTGAGCGCTACGACCCACCCCAGCCGCCTCGGAGCGGTGCAGACCTGCCCGATGTGCTGGAGGGCTGTGCGCTCATTCGTGGAGATGAGACGGAGCTGGCTGACATCCTGCATCAACACCACCTCGGGCCGCATGTCGTCCACACGAATGGGGCGATGTGGCAGTATCGGCCGAGTCGCCGAGGCTGGGTCAGGCTGACCGATGAGGAGATGATGACCTGGGTGGGGCGGCTGGCTGGCGCGTCAATCTTCCGAGGCCGAAACAACCAGGGCGAGGTCAAGCGGGCAGCGCTGTCTGTGTCGGCTGCAAAGGCGCGCGGCACTGTGCGGCTGGCTGGGGCTCGGGTCTTCCATGATGAGGACCTGGGTGACTTCTGGGCTCCCGATGGACGGGCTGGTGGTCGGCGAGGCATCGCGCAGTTTTCCGACCGGGCTGTCATCGTGACTCAGGAGGCCCCAGGCCAGCTGTGCCTTGAGGTGACCGAGCCACATCCTGACCTGCGGGTTCGGTCGATGCGCGTGCTGCCCTGCCCATGGCGAGGGCTACAGCCGCTCGACCGCATCGAGACCGTCTGTCCTGCCCTGTGGCGCATCCATCGCGATTGGTGGGGGCATCATGGGGAGGATGAGGCTCGCGCGCGTCTGATGGCCGTCCTGGAGTTTCTGGGGGCATCTGTGCTCGGGCTGGCTCCCATGATGGCTCGGGCACTGTTCCTGTATGGGGCTGGTGGTACGGGCAAAAGCAGCCTGATTGAGCTGATGACCCGCTGGTGCCAGCCCACAGCAGTCGCGAGTGTGACGCCACAGGACATGGGCCTCAACCGCTTTGCCTCGGCTCGACTCGATGGGGCTGTCCTCAATGTGGTCGATGACCTCCGCTCGGACCCCATCCAGGATGCCGGTGCATGGAAGTCGGCCATTACAGGTGGCCGCATTGATGTCGAGCGGAAGGGGCGCGACGGATACGGCATCTACCCCCAGGCTGGCCACCTCTATGCGGGCAACCGGCTCCCAGTGGCAATCAAGGCGAATAGCGGTTTCTGGCGTCGATGGCTGGTCATCCACTATGACCGAGTTTTCCACCGCACCAAGCATGACCGGCCCATTGTCTACGAGCTGATGGCCGAGATTGACCACATCATGGCGCTGGCTGTCACTGCGTTTCTGGAGACCGGTGGCGCTGGTGGCAGGGGCTACACTGAGCCGGGCTGTCATCAGTCCATCATGGCGGAATGGGACCGCGTGTCTGACTCGGTGTCCGCCTTTGCCTTTGACCACCTGCGGCCCGCTCCGGGTGAGCAGCCCAAGCAGCTGTGGCCTAAGCGGTCGGCCGTATACCGCAAATACAGGGGCTACTGCGGGCAGACCGGTCGGCATCATGTGTCGGCCGAGGAGTTTTCCAACCGCGTGAGAGACCTTGGGCTCGGAGTGTCCAAGATCCGAGGCATCTGGCGCATCGGGTGTGAGGTCATCCACGTCGATGACCAGGAGGCGACATGAGTGACCGGCTGATGGTCATGATGGTGATTGGGGCTGTGTTGACAGCCGCCTACTTCTACCGGCTTGGGTTCCGCCATGGCATCGAAGATGGCTGGTGGACCTGTGCCGCTGAGTATGGGGTGGTGGGATGAGTCGGCCGAACCTGACACCTTGGTACAGCTACGGCGACGGATGGCAGCGCACTCAGCGCGAGCCCTACCTGGATGCCGAGGTCATGGCGGCTGCCGATGGCGGCTGGAGGTGGCGAGTCTCGACCATCGAGGGGCAGGTCATCCAGTCTGGGTGGCATGTGCTGTACGAGCCAGCCCGCGCGGCCTGTGATGCTGTGCTCAATCAATCTCGGTCGGCTTGACCGACCATCAACACTGCTCAGGAGGGAACATGAGTAGTCAGGAGATCAACAAGTGCCCCAGCTGCCGAGGTGCGGCGAGGGTCTGTCAACACACTACCTCGGCTGTGCGCTGCTGGGTCCAGTGCGATGCCTGCCACATGCGAGGCCCGCTGGTGGACACCGAGGCCGATGCCCGAGTCATGTGGAACGCGCTTCCCCGTCGACGGCCGACCATCGACCACAACCCGAGCGCTCGCGCCCCAGGTGGGGGCTACCGATGAGCAATGGAGACCAGATGCTCGCATACCGAGTGAAAGTCACCCGTCTACCCGGCTGCGTGGACATGCCGGCCTATCAGACCCCAGGAGCGGCTGGAATGGACATCTATGCCGCGCGACCGGTCAATCACCCGACACCGGATGAGCGGCGACCCTGGGAGATGCACCGGGCCAGCGGCTACCATGAGGTCACATTCTCCGATGCGGGTGTGACTGTCTGGCCTGGGGACAGGGTCCGCATTCCAGCCGGCTTTGCGGTGGCTGTGCCCGCTGGCTTCGAGCTCGTCATCCGGCCGAGGTCGGGCATGGCATGGCGCGATGGCATCACAGTGGCCAACAGCCCAGGCACAATCGACAGCGACTATCGTGGGCCTGTGGCTGTGGTCCTGGTCAATCATGGCGGCAAGCCGGTACAGCTCAGGCCAGGGATGCGGATTGCCCAGGCTGTGCTGTCCCCTGTGGCTCGGGCGCGCTTTCAGGAGGTGGACACCTTGCCCAGCACCTCGCGGGGTGCTGGTGGCTTTGGCTCGACTGGGGTAGACTGACCGTCCCCTCCCAGCGCTTCCCCGAGCGCACTGACCCCCCATCGGCCTCCTGCGATGGGGGGTCCTTTGTTTCAGGCTGTGCGCTCCCAGCTCCAGGTGTGCACCAGCCGGAAGTGGAACCGCTGCTCGAAGGCTGCGAGGGTCACATCCCGAGGGCTGTATCTGCCTTTGCGCCACTCGCTCAGCTGTCCGAGGGTGCAAAGGTCCGAGCACTGAGCGTGGAGCCGAGTCAGCGCACCTCGGGCATCGGGGTCCAAGTCGACCGAGGCACAGGCGGCCCGATACATCGCCTCTCCGGCCGTCACAGCGACATCACAAGGAACAGGAGCGAGAAGATGAGGACAGCCCCAGCTGCGTCGATGAGGTGGTCTTGCATCAGGCCAGCCCTCCAGCATGTGCCTCGGCTTCTGCCCAGGCGGCTGCGATGGTCTGCCCGTTGTCGATGGCCATGGCTGCGAACTGTGCCCGGCACTGTGCACCGCACACCCGCTCCCATCGCTCCTCGGAGATGGCGGACAGTTCACCCGCACCTGTGAGGTACACCAGCGAGGGGTCAGCAGCAGCTACCTCGGCTGCGTACCACTCGGCTGCATCGAGCTGGCCATCCTGCTCGGGGTCGGAGTGAGTGTTCAGGGTGAAACCGACATGAGCGGCCTCCGAGATGGCGTCGCCGATGCTCAGGCCGTAGGCGTCGGAGTAGTCGATGAGAGGGATGCGAGTCATGGTGCCTCCTGTGTGCGGGCGTCGTTTCCCCCGCTGGCCCAATCAATATACGGCATCAGTCGAAGTTCGGCAAGGTCCGAAGCGAAGAAAGTTCGATATTTTCCGAAGTGTGGGGCAAGCTGTGGGGCATCGTGGCTCGGAGGCTGTAAACAGCCCCATTCCATCGCATTGGTGCGGCTTATGATGCTGGTACATAACGACCGTTGGGGGCATCGTGGGGCAAAATGCTATTTGCTGAGAATGCTCTATCTATCAGTGTTTAGATACACTGTGGGGCAAGTGGGGCAAGGTAAACTGACTCCTTGCGAAAAGCGAAAAACAAGCCCAGGTTTTCGTACATGTGTAAGGAGTGGCCGAAGCTTGCCCCACTTGCCCCACGCCATAGCAGAAGACCGACAGGCTGTATCCTTTCGCAAAATGTCATCTTGCCCCACGCTTGCCCCACGCTTGCCCCACCTTGCCCCACTCCACCTCGGGCATTGACGCTCGGGCCGCCAGCCTGATAGGCTGGGTGAGAATCTGCGCTATCACGCTACTCTCGACGATTACGCGAGAATGCCGACGGTTAGGGCGCTTTCGACAATGCGCGAGAGTGAGCTATCTGTGGGCATTCTGGTGGCCCCTTCGAGAATGCCGATGGATAGGGCGTTTTGATGCCCCCTCCCCCCCTGGGGCTGTCTCTTATCACCATCTCCGAGCCCACGAGCACAAGGAGAATCACGACTACCGGCCTTTGCTTA
>BCSF01000213.1_pt1 | contig 26248 bp, 47 predicted proteins | sample 1016431 | NCBI WGS metagenome assembly BCSF01 (sample SAMD00045685;SAMD00045686;SAMD00045687;SAMD00045688;SAMD00045689;SAMD00045690;SAMD00045691;SAMD00045692;SAMD00045684;SAMD00045690;SAMD00045691;SAMD00045692;SAMD00045684;SAMD00045685;SAMD00045686;SAMD00045687;SAMD00045688;SAMD00045689, study... | reverse complement strand
GCACCTAAATTTATTGCGATCAAAAATCGCAGCAATGCAGCAAATTGGTTTGTAATGGTTGACATCGGAACAACTTATTTGAAATATGGACATTTAAACACAACTGATGCATTTGGCGATGCAACAGCTCAGTCTGTTTCCAGTTCAACAGTAACCTTGGGGAACAATAACGCTTGGTTTGGCGCTAATGGTGACAACTATGTTGCCTACTGTTTTGCACCTGTCGCAGGCTATAGCGCGTTTGGTACGTACACCGGCAATGGATCGTCGTCTGACGGTACATTTGTTCATTTAGGATTTAGGCCGAAGTTCCTTCTAGTCAAAGGGAACGCCACTATCGACTGGATTATTGAAGACTCCAGCAGGGATACGTTTAACCAAATGAATAAACGTTTGTACCCAAACGATTCCGTTGCTGAATCAACCAGCACTAATGGCAATATGGATTTTCTTTCTAATGGCTTTAAGCCAAGGACTGCTCACCTCTCTTTAAATTCAAGCGGAACGACGTATTATTACGCCGCATTCTGTGAGCATCCCTTCAAAACCGCCCGTGCGCGGTAACATCGACTTATCGCCCCAGATCCATGCCTTATCAACTTGGCGACCGCACACTGCAGCTTGATGTGCCTTGGGAGCACAACGGTGTTCAGTATCCAGCGAACTGGTTGCGACTGAGCACTGCACAAGATCGTGCAGAGCTTGGGATTGTTTGGGTCGATAACAGCCCTACTTGGAATCAGAGGTTCTATTGGGGCTATGACGCTGGTGGCAACCTGATTCCTAAGACCTACACCGATCTCAAGGCGAACTGGATCGCTAACACGAAGGACACTGCATACAAGCTGTTGCAGCCGTCTGATTATTTGTGGCCCAAGCTGCAAGACGAGAACAGCAGCTTCTCTGCAGCCAAGACTGCTTACAACGCATCACCTTGGAGCACTTGGCGTTCCACCATCAGAACTGAGTGCCAAGCAATGGTGACGAAAATTGAGGACACCACAAGCATTGGTGACACATCGCCTTATGCAGACTTTGGCAGAGTGCAAGCTTTGCAGGAATACATCGAAGGCAGCAGCTATAACGTGTGGACGCCTAGCCCTGATAACGCTGCAGATGACTGATGGCAGTTAAATCAAAAACAGGTTTGGCACGTACTGAATTCAAACCTGGCAAACCTAAAAAAAGTCGACAGGGTAACGGCAACAACTCCAAGCCGCGACACAATAAAAAAGTGTATCGCGGTCAAGGAAGGTAATGGATCGTCATACCCTTGAGAATTGGAAGAAAATAAAGGAACTCATGGAAAGACAAGGCCGTACAGACACTATGTTTTACAAGCGTGCCTGCATGATTCTTGCTGGTAAACCAGATCCGCTCTAAAGTAGCAGCGGTTTTACTTTCCTCAAATGTTCAAACCCGTTGCTATTGCAAGCGCCTTTGCGCTGGCTGGTGCGCCTGCTTTTGCTGGCCCGTATGCCAATGTGGAAAATAACGCGGGATTCCAGGACCAGTTCCTTGGTTCCGTAACCGACATGCACATCGGCTACGAAGGTGGCGATGGAACGTATGGGTTCTACCTGCAGGGAGGCCCTTCGTTTATTTCGCCAAACGGCGGTGACGTTGACGTGGAGCTGTCCGGCAAAATCGGTGGCAGTGTGCAGGCCACGGAAAACTTCGGGGTCTACGGAGAAGTGAGCTTCATCACGACCGACAGTGATCCTTCCATCGGCACCAAGCTCGGCGCTAAGTGGAACTTTTGAGTTCCAAAAGGCACTGAATTACGCCAGCGAATTTTTTCGTGTGGTTGTTGTTCAGTGCTTGCGTCCTTCGTACTGGCGTTACTGCTTCCCACCGACCTGGATCGTTCCTTACATAACGGACCTGCGTGATTACTACACGAAGGCTCCATACGCTAAGGAGCGTGAATACCTGTTGGAAATGCACTAACCTTGCAAAAGCCCTCTTCTCCTCACACAGGGAGGGCTTTTTTTATTGCATGTAAGGATGAATGAGGGTCATCGACGATGGACATGGTTGATCTTCCTGTTCTCCCTTCGTGGGGGATGCCAAAAAACCCTGAACTCGGCGTTGAAGTTCCTCTGCCGACACTGGAGTTGAAGGTTCCTCAAGGTCAAGGCTTGATTTTGCCTTCCGCAAAGCAGATGAGGCAGCAGATTCAATCTGAACAAGAGGAGCTAGATGATGAAATAGAACAAACATCCCGCCAGATACGCCAAGCAACGCCCCAACGCAAACCACAAATACCTGTCGGCCCACAATTCAAAGAAGTAACTGAATTTACGCTACCTGGGACTGATATAACCTTGCCAGTACCAAGAAAGGAGATTTTATCTACTGCGATTGTGACTGCTGGGGCGTCTTCAGTTGCTGCTGTAGCTGGAACACTTGTTGCTTCAACTCTTCTAAAGCGTCTCGTGAAGCTTTTAAAGCCTGTGATGAAGACTGGTATGAAGCGTCTTGCAAAGCTACGGGGTCGTCCTGCGCCTGAAACTTTTGGTAGGCAGCGATTGAGACTACGCCGGAACAAAGAGAACCAAGCTGACTCTTAGGGTCAAGCATGTAGCCGCGATCGTAAAGATTCGCGCATTCCTTAGCTCTAACCAATAGCGAATCAAGCTTTTCCTTGTAGATGCGTTGACGAGCTAGCTCCTTGCACATCTCAGTAATAGAGCCATCTAACGGCGCTGCGATTCCAAATTGAATACCCCAGTTTCCAGTTCTGGTGTAACTGTCGGTATGCGTATCTGAACCTAAGTAGAAAGGAGTTACGTTGAGTGTTGGTCCGTTACAAGACACGCCTTTGCCCATTTGCTGTCTAGACGGCGCACCATTGTTATTGATTTGCATAGACGTATTGGTGTTATTGCTGGTTGCCGCAGCCTGCGGTCCAGCGATATTGCTTACTTCTGATGCGTTAACCGCACCACCAAGACTTACTGCGCAAAGATAGACAGCGTAGTAGTAGTGGATTCGGTTTCGATGGTGCGGTCGATGTCGATCGTCTCGATGATGCCTGCTGCTCTGCTGGTGATTTCCAAACTGAAATCTGCGCCTTCCGTCACGATGTCCCATGTAGTAGAGCTGTTGGTGATGTCAGCGGCACTCGGTTTTACGTTAGTACCGGACCAACTATTGACAGCGCCACCAAAGATTTCATGCGCAATCGTTTCGTTTACGGTCTGGGTCGTGGTTGTTGTCGCATTGACCGTTGCAGAAGTGAAGCGAGGTGTAATCGACTGCGCTGATGCTGGTGCGGTAGTCAGCAGGATTGCAAGAGCTAGTAAGCGTTTCATTTGCCGATCACGGGTGGTTTGGGCTCGTCCTTCTTCTTATTCTGTCTGATATTTACCCCCATCGCCGCCATAGTTCCCGTAAGCAAAGATGCCGGGAAAGTTGGATCGAGCGACTGCTTAAAGACTCCTAGATAGTTGGCCGTCAGGATTGACATGCTCCATGCAAGAACCGCAAGCTTGACAAGATCGCCCAAAGTTGAATGTTCTTGTTCTTGCTGGTTCGATTCAACCGGTTCAGCCATGATGGTTAGGAGGACCGTCACTTGTCATGCTAGAGATTCTTGCTGCCGTGACAGGTGCCAGCGTCACCGCTGCTGCAATGTCCATAAATAGTGCAGGTAGACAGAACCTACAAACCCGTGAAACGCTGGCACGACTGACGATTGCAGTCGAAAACCTTGCTGAGCGTCTAAACGTATTTCACGATGACGTGATGCGTAAAGACAGTGAAGTGTTTCAAAGATTGCGGAATCTCGAAGCTTCAGTTGCGAGGCTTGAAGCCACACAAAAGCACACCTAGACTTTACGCGTTGCAGGTTTAGCCATGCTGCTGCTATTCAAACCAATTTTGCTGTCCTTCATCAACAGCAGGGCTGTGCGCCAGCTGGTGATTGATTTGCTGAAGGCGGCAGCTAAGCAATCAACCAATACGGTCGATGATCAACTTGTTGCTCTTGTTGAGCGTAATCTGCTTGGTCCTGATGCTTAATCTGCTCAAGTATTTCGAACACTTCAGATTTGGCGACCCGTATCAACACGCAGCCATTGCACAGCTGGAAAAGGATTTGCCACAGCATCTGAAGGACGAAGATGCAGAGTGGCTGCAAGCGTGGAAAGCTGCAGGCATTGAACAGCAGGTTCATGCGCCGTATTATCACCAGCTTTCATCCGAAACCGGTTACGGCTACCGCGAGTGCTTTTCTGCGGTAAGTGCAATGGCCGCCGCATTTCACGGTCGTGTTAATAGCTTTGATTTCTACAACCGGATTAGAAAGCGCCTAGGCGATACAACCTCAGTCGACGTGCAGCTGAATGCGCTGCGCACTCTGGGTCTTGACGCTGAGTTCAGAACGGATGGTACGTTTGCTGATCTAGAAAACGAGATTGATGCCGGTCGTCCGGTCATCGTGATGTACCTCGACAAAGGATCTGTAACTGATCCTGGATGCAACGGCGACGGTTGCGGCCATGTAATTCTTGTTGTCGGTTACAACCGCGATGAACTGATCATCCATGATCCACTTGGCGTTCCAGACATGTTGAACGGCGGTCACAAAAATCGCAAACGTGCTGACTATGTACGGATCAGCCGCCGAGCATTCAAACCCAGATGGGAAGTTGAAGGCGATGCTACGGGCTGGATGATTATTACGCAATAAGTTGCACTGGATACAATATATGCAGTTGCAGTTGTCGTGTGCTGATGTGTATCAGGCGACTGCATGTACCATCAGATTGACGGGACAGAGTTAGTACCACGGAAGCAAGCGAAACAGCGCTTCCGCGACAGGATCCTTCAAGAGTGGAACTACTGCTGCGCTTATTGCGCCGAACCACTCGGCAAGAATGCCACCCTCGACCACGTCATTCCAAAATGGAAAGGCGGCCTAACCGAACAGAAGAATCTGGTGGGCTGCTGTCTATCTTGTAATAGCCATAAGTCTGGTCACGACTGGAGGCAGTGGTTCGTAGCTCAAGATTTTTGGACGGAGGCACGCGAAGCCCGCATTTCAGAATGGGTCGAGCAATAGGTGTGCAGTGTTTGCCCGATGGAGTAGGCACGCAATTCACAAAAACTATCAATGCACATCGCACCGCTAGGGGTGCAAACCCGATACCAACCATTAGGTAAACGCTCTATTTGAAATGGTGCGTAATCCATCCCTAAACGTTATCGAAGGCAGCCTCCGCAACAGTAGGAAATTCCTGTTTCAAGATTTCACGGCACCCAATCGCAATGCGTCTGTGCTCTAGTTGCGTATCTTCATTGGCACGAATCTGAATGTAATGAATCCAGCTACGCAACGTCCCAGTCATATACATCGAAGTCGGCGTACACATCGGTAGTATCCGCCTGGCCGTTTCCTTAGCCACGCCATGCGCCAACATCTGCTCATACAGCAGAAAACTATCGGCAATCAACTTCCCAGCCTTTTTCTGTAGTTCATCCTGGTGCGTTGGATGAATGTCATTGAAGCTGTTCTGTCTGTTCTTTTCGTCTTGCCGCCGGAACCAAGGCACCTCTGCAGGCACCGTTTTGGCATAGCGAGTCGAAAATTCCTGGAACGAAAACGACCGATGCCTAAGGATTTGAGCGGCGATGTCACGCTCAGTTTCGATCTTGACGCACATCGAGGCCATCTCAAAAGGCGACCAATGCTTGTGCTTAATGAGATACTTTAAAAGCTTCGGACCAGTACCCCAGTTCTCCTCATTCGAGGGGTTACTGACCCTCGCCATTTTGACAATCAACCGCTCGGCTTCAGGCGTAGCCCAGACTAAAGAGACCGACACACAGCTTTTTCTTTCGCCATCTAATTATGCGACATCTTTGTAGGTGCGCCTTGTAAGCACATCGTGGACCGTCCTAGGTGCTACACCAAAGGCCGCCCCAACTACATACGGACCGACTCCCATATCTTTGGCGTACGCACGCATTTCACGCACATCGTCATCAGAAAGCCGCCTAGCCGTTCGCTTTGGAACGATTTTTTCAGGAGGCTGCTCCGTAATAAAGTTCGCGCCGCAGTCCTTGCACTTCCTGTACCTCCTCACTTTCTTAGCTTCAGTTTTCTTGTGATACACGTGGCTAACGCCACCGCATTGAGGACAGTTCATCGTTGTCTAAAAGTTTGAAGTTTGCGAAGGGCTCGATGGTAAATCCCCCTGGCTCTTTCCCGGCAGATACCCATCTCCTTAGAAAGTGCCTGGAACGTCATCGGCTCCCCAGTTCCGATGCCAAACATCTTCTCAAGTACAAAACGCTCTCTTGGCTGCAGCCGATCCATCAACACAGCCAACCTTTCAATGTCGATGTCAATGGCAACATCTTCAAAGACGTCGGTGTCTGCAGAAACACCATCGACTACAAACACCTGATCATCTAGCCCGTTGACTGGAGCGTCGAGGCTAGTGGCGTCATTGCACTTATCGAGGTATTCGCGCATACGACCAGGACTGGTCTTGCAGTATGCAGCGCACTCTTCAATAGTCGGTTTCCGGCCATGAATGCCCTCAAAAGTAGGAGTCCAGTTTCTGACTTTCGCCAGTATCTCAACCGCGTGGGACGGCATCCGAATCACCCGGTCATACGTACCGATATACCGAGTAATACTTTGGCGAATCCACCAGTACACATAAGTGGACAAGGCATAACCACGCTCAGGATCAAACTTTTTGATGCCATGAGCGAGGCCCATGTTGCCCTCTTGCACCAAGTCAAACAACTCGGTTCTTCTGCACTTGTTTGTGTACCGCTTGGCAATAGACACCACCAACCGAAGATTGCAATTAAGCAACTTCTGATAAGCCCGCTGCCCTCGCTTCTGCTGCTGGATCGTCGGATTCTCGTTAGAGACCCAGCCCTGAACTTGCCTAGCCAGCAAAATTTCTTGATCTTTGGTCAGCAACGGATACCGACCGATCTCCTTTAAATACGCACTAAAACTTTCCACTCAAGAACTCACTTCCACGATGCAAGGGATTTCGCCAATGGATGGAGCGACAGCTTCAGCAACCGCAAGTGCTTTTTCAATGGTCACATAAGAGCAAGCATCTTCTGCTTTTTTAGTAAGCAAAATTCCGCTACCCGTCGCTTCGTAGCAAGCAGCCAAGTAGGTTTCGTTTGAGACTGAGAGAGCGTAACGCATGGGACGCTTTGAACGCCCCTGAAAAATATCACAATAAAAACAGTCGGCAACAAGTTTATTCACTGTCTTGCACATCTTTTTTGGGTCTTGCCCTTCCCTCAACACGCCGACGAATCGACTCCTTCCACACCTCCTGATCAGCCTCGAAAGCATTGCGATAGTCGTCAGACGAAACGCAAAGCTCCAGCTGCTTATAGATCACATCGCGAATCCAAGCAGTGGGACGTACCTTCTGATCGTCAGCCAGCTGCATCAACAAAGCAGCTCGATTTGGATCAAGCAAAATCTGCATGTATGTCTTATTGCCGTGCTTGATCGCCACAGACGCTGTTAATTGCTACCCAACAGTCTAACAATGTGCTACCAAGTCATCGAATCATCGACATGTTTCCGCCACCCCTGTGCCTGAGACTTACGAGACTTACGCCGTTGCTGAGTGCAACCTTCTCGTATATGTCTGGCACCTTCTAAAAACTCAGCCGCACGCTGCAGATCCGCTGTGGTGGCACGTTTGATTTCGTGCTGGAGATAGCGCAGCATTATTTCCCGTCCCGTTAGTGGCCGCATAAGCCGCATCCATCACATCCCCGAGCGAAGTGTAGTAGCCCAGATTTTCTGAGACGACAAGATTCCAACCCTGGGGCGTGTGATGGATGCTGACCATGTCAGTGAATCTCAGACCAACGTTTACCGATAGACGGCTCAGCAAGAGGCGGAATATCGTCCAGCCACATTGCTTCTGCGTCCTCCATTATTCGTTTTAGCTTCGCGGCCCACTCCTCAGCCTTCTCCTCCTTGACGAGCAACAAAATTTCGTCATGGATACAGGCTGCAATCCGGGCTTCCGTCCCACCAACCTTGTCCAGCTCAGGCCAAAGATTGCCTAGAGCGCACTTGAGGATTGCCGCACCAGCACCTTGAATCGGCGTGTTGCATCGAACCGTCAGTCGGTTCATATCGCCCGGCAAAAACCGACGCATGTTCGACTTAGGTATCCGAATCTGCGCCCACTTGTTCCCTTCGCTTTCATCAGCATCCTGAGCATTTTTCTGTTGCCACGCGGCAATGCCCTGGTACGTATCGAGCCACTGTTTTCGGATTTCAGCAGCCTCCTCAACGGTCATGGTGATGCCTACGCCAGCCGCATAGTTGCGTAGACCCTTCGCTCCACTGCCATACAACAGACCGAAGTTTGCTGACTTGGCGATCTGCCTGGTGCAGCCGATTGCTTCAGCCGTAACCGTGTGCAGATCTTCGCCGTCCTGGAACGCTTTGATCATGCGTTCGTCTTTCGCGACCGCAGCAGCCAATCGAAGTTCCATCTGACCAAAATCAGCATCCACAAGAAGCCAACCATCAGGAGCTTCCACACAGGAACGGAAGTCTTCGTCTCTGGGGATTTGCTGGTTGTTGGGTTTGATGCAGGACATTCGCCCACTTTCGGCTCCGAGCTGCAGATAGCTGGCACGAACAAAACCATCGGAATCAAGTTTTTCAAAGATTGAGTCCACCATTTGGCGGCGTTTCTCAGCTTTTTTCCAAGCCAAGTAGGTTTGAACAACGGGGTGATCAGCTGCATAAGCCTGGAGCGCCGCCCGGCTCGCGCTTGGCTTACCCGTTTTTCCATCAACGGGCTGCTCTCCAAGGAGCGCAGTGAACTTTTCGAGAAGCTGTTTTGGTGAACCGATATTAAAGCCCTTGTATTTTTTAGTTCCCAACCTAATGCTTCCTTCATCCTTGGGTCGTAGGTTAAATACTGCCGGGGAAGTTTCAATATCTTCAATCTCGCTGAACCACTTGTCTGTAAGTACGTCTTCATTACCCATCTCTGAGAGTTTCTCTTTGAGATAAGCCAAGCGAGCATCCGTTTCTCTTGGGAGTTTGTGCTCTTGCGGAAGAGCCTCGTCAAGCTCAAACAAAAAGTCTTTAGAGAGTGCAGCGATGTCATGCTCATAATCCTTACGTAGTTGTTCCAGGCCGGAACGATTCCACGGCAAACCGGTGCGCCACATCTGCGCCATCGCCGGAAGCGCCTTGCATTCCAAAGAGTAAGCAGGGTCTAAACCTGCAGCTGCAATCTTGCCGGGAAGAGTAGCGTCGAGCTGCAGAAGAACTTCAACATCCTTCGCGGCATACTCCAACTGCTCTTTGCTGAGGACTGGTGCGCCCCAATCAGAAGCCTGCTGCTCCTTTGATATATCTCTGTCGAGATACCTCTTAGCTAAGTGAGCTAAGCCGTGCTTGAGATTCGGAACCCCATTGTTGAGCAGCTTGCTGGCGATCATCGTGCAGTAGATACGGCCATTCAACTGAAGGCCGCACTCCTGGAACCAGCCCAGATCAAAAACAGCATTGTGCGCGAACCACTCACGCTCACCGTTCTGCAGGAAAGAATCGATTTTGTCCCAGCCGTCCTCATCTACATCGAACAGATCGATGACAACGATCGACTTAGTCGACTCAGCACCAAACTGAAGCAGCCGGAGCTTGCCAGTTTCAGGCTGTAGCTGGAGCGTTTCCGTATCAAACGCAATCTTGGTCGCAGTAAAAATTTTGTCGAGGTGCTCGACACCGAAATACGTTGTGTACGTCATTTAGAAAAGGTGTTCTTCAGGAAATACGCCATCCCAGTCGGACTCATGAGTCCCATCTGGTGCGTACCAGCCGGAGTCATCGAGATACCAGTTGGCGTTGGTGCGTGCAAAGAAGATCTTTTTCTCAGGCGAGAGATCTTCAAGCGAGTTGTCAAAGGAAGGCGTGGTCATCGGAGCGGATCATCGAAAGGCGAAGGGTTGTCTTCGAGGCGCTTGTACAACTCAGCCGCTTGCTCTGATTCCAGATGCTGGATCAGGCGGTTGAGATACCAACGAGCTTTTTTGGCGTCCTGGTGCGGACAAGCTTTAAACCACACGCGAAGCAGATACTTCAACGTGTTCCCAAGCAACATACCGCTAATCGGGTCTGGTGCGTGGCGAATGACATCTTCGATTACATCAATCGCCTCAAACCGACCTTGGGTGTAGTGAGCCGGTGAGTTGACTAGGTCATTTGATGGCGAGCTTTTTGAGGGCGTAGCGGAAGTCATAGCTTTTACTGGGTCGTTCCAAAACGTAGTACTGATTTACGACAAACATGACGTCGTAGCACTCAGCTTCGCCGTAATCGACATCAGTTTCACGGCACCAGATGCCTTTACAAGTGCCTTCATCATCAAAGACACCGACATAGTCGACGCTCTCTTCCATTGCAAGTCGAATGGTATGGACGAACTCGGGCGTACCGGAAACCGTACGTAACCAACGGGTTGGTGCGTAGAAGGGGCACTCGTCTTTGTAGGTAGAGATGATCATGATGCTTTGAGAGACGATTTGTTAGATGGATCGACCCAGATGTAGTCGTCGCTTGTGCAGTGAACTTGGCGGTAAAGGTGCGGCGAACCAGGCTGGCACTTGCGGATCTGCGCGAGCCCTTTCTGAGCAGCAGTCGCTTTCATGTGGCAGCTCACAACATTCCAGCAACCCTCACGCCAAGCCTGAACCTGGAACGGAAAACTGTCGTACCGCTTTTTGCGGCCCATGTAACTGTCGTTAGCCATTAGTAGGTGTCCTCGATGGGCTGCCAGTCGTAAACATCGCGAGCCAGGTCAACGAACTGCTGCTCTGTTTTGGGCAGTGGGTCGTCGTCACCAATGGAGATCGAACCACGGCAAACCGAGCTACCGAACTCCGGTGGGTCGTAGCGGGTTGCTGGTGACGTCTGGATGATGTCAGCGATGGTGGCGACGTAGCGGACGAAAAAGCCAGTGGGGCCTTCGACCAGCTCGAAGCTCTGCAGATCAAGGATTTCGGTCATGCCTAGTGGGGCAATGCACTTGTGAAATGTAGCACTTAAAAGCTGAGATAAGTAGAGATCACCGGAAATATATCTGACTCATAAGCGCTCATTATGGAAACGTCAATTCCGTTTGTTAATGCCTTATGGGTGTCTTCTTCTAGGCGGCAGAACTCCTCAGGAGTATCTGCATAAAAATCTTCACACAGCGTCTCCGGCAAACCGTCAGGGTTGTAAGCGGTGTATCGAGCCACTGCCAGAAAGCCCTCGACCTCCGAAACCTTGTAATAAGTGATGGTCGTAAGGTCCATGGGACGCCTCGGCCTCCCACCAGTCTGCCCAAAGTTAGAAAGCGGATACATAATGTAGTAGTGATTCAACTAGAGCGATGGAATTGCACCGTAATTTTGCTCTTCAACGTTTCCGCAGAAAGATCGAAGGCTGCACAGATATAGGTGAGCTGCAACAGATGTCAGTGAAACTGATGCAGCTCTACCTATACCAACAAGACACCATCAACCAGATGGTGAAGAAAGGTTGGCTACCGGCTGAGAGCGATTATCAGTAACGCCGCTCTTCCCGTTCCTCACGGCGCTCGCGATAAAGACGACCCACCTCATCAAAGCAAGCTCTGCGGGTGTCGTAAGGAATGCTCTTAAAGAGTTGATCCAAACGGAACATCAAAAACTCATCGCGTTCATCGCTGACTTCTGAAAATTTGTGGAAATTTTGAATGCCATTGCCGAGCGCACTGACGAAGAAGCACTGGAACGAAGGTGAGTCCAGCAAGTCTTTGAGTGAAAGTCGGTCAGCGGAAGTAAGAACCTTCTCAGGGATTTTAATGTCGTAGGCCACAAGTTGTTGTTGTAGTAAAGGGGACACGAATGTCCCCATAAAGATACACCGTTTTTAAGTGTCTGATTGAACGCTCCACATATCCCAGGCCTGATCCCGAGACGCACTCAACTCATCACTGGTGCGCTCTTCCTCCCTCGCGCGGGGATATTGCTCAGAGCGTCCCATTTGGGTACTTCCCTTGGTATCACAGGATTCTGCAATGGGACTCGCACTAGGTTTTTCAGAAGGTGTCCCATTTATCTCTGGCGAAGAAATATCCGCTCCAGAGCTATGGGACACTCCCTCTTTTTCTGTAGCACCGTCCCATTGCTTATCCGTTCCAGCAGAAGGGGTTTGCTCCACTGGGACACTCTCTCGCAAGGCCCCGCACGCGAGAACTGCTTTGTAGTGGTGCGTTGCCTTACCACCAGATTTATTTGAGACAGCCTGAACAACCTCGATCAATCCCCGCTTTTCCAACCGCTGGAGCGATTTGCGGATACCGGCGACGTTGCCGCCAACCACAGGGTCTGAGTTGAGGTCACTGCGGGTGACAGTTCGTGGGTGGATCACACGCAACCGCTGGAGCACCCGGTCGGTGATGCTGCTTGGAGCGGTGTTGCTCTGATCAACTTCCGGTGTGAAGTCGGCAATGCTGAAGGAGAGGTCATCCTCCATACGCATCAGGAGCGAGGTGCCAGAGCGCCCAGAGCGGCTCTTCTCAATGGTGATGATGCGGGAGTGAGCTGGAGCGACCCCCTTCTCCACCTGATCCTTAGAAGGCTTCTTAAGTGCCCAGGTCTCATCCACAGCGTCACGGATGGCTGAGGTGCCCCTGAAGCCGCCCTGCTTGTTGGCGTGGTGAACGATGAGGATCGTGGTCGCCGGGAACAGCACACCGTTGTTTCTGGTCAACCAATACAGCGGCGTAGCGAAGTCCGACTTGTTCTCATCGAAGGCACGGCCACCGCTACAACCGATCAGCGAGTCAATGACCACCAGCTTCGGCTGGATGTCGTGCATCAGCTTCACAAACTGCGCATATCGCTGGAGCGCCCAGTCGGTCTGAATGAATGTCTCGCTCTCGATCGGATAATCAACTTCCTGAAGCTGCTCTTTGAGCTGCACCAGCGGCTGATCACCATTCAGCAGCAGCACCGGACCTTTCTCGACTGGAACGGCCTTACCCCTGACGATGAAGGGAGCACCAGTCGCAATGTGTTTGGCGATCGTCCAAGCCGACATTGACTTGCCATCGCCGCCAGCGCCATAAATCAGCACCACTGACGGATGCGGCAACACATCAGGAATCAAGTAATCCCGTTCCTGATCGCTATCCATCAAATCCTGAGCACCCATCAGACCTTTGGCACCCTCAAATTGAATCTGATCAACAATCAGTTTCTCCAGCGACAACTGATCTCGATAACCGGCCTGGAGCGCCAAGTTATTGAGGTTGTAATTCATCTCAGCCGGGTTATCCAGCTCCAGATATTTCTTGGCCTTCTCAATGACCTGCTCAAACGGCAGCACAGATTGACGGAACGCAACCGCCATCTGGTTGATCTCATCAATGACCTGCTTCGCAGCCTGATCATTGACAAAGCGATTTCGATCTGGGTCGTAGTGATCAGCCAGTTGAATCAGGCTGCCAAGACCAAGACCACCACCTGACTTGAACCCGGACTCCCACCGATCAGCACATGGGTCATTCTTTTCCCAGTCCTCGGCGTACTCATCGTCACGTTGCGACCACTCACGCCAAAGATTGAGACCCTCTTCAGTAGGAAGCTCAGAGTGGATCATTGCGCCGATGCGCCACCACTGGTCTTCACTACCGCGACCCTGCGGCTGAATCACCGACAGGCAGTTTTTAACGATCAGGCAAAGCTCTTCAGTGGACCGCATTCCATAACGCGGATCCTTCTTGCCTTCATCAGTCTTCTGCTTACCGCGAAAAGACTCCTTCATATATGCCAGAAGCCATTCAGGAGCCTCTGGAATGGCCTCGAAGTCGCCTTCCTGCGTGTAGACACCGGAATCCTTGTAAGCGCCGCCTACAAGTCCTTGACGGCCCCACAACACCTCCCAGCCTTCCTTACTTGCGCTGAGGCTGAGACCGTCAACCTCACCCCAGTGCTCCCGTGGAACGTAGAAGAGGTACTTCGCCGCATTCTTCTTGGCTGACTTGATGACCGGCGCAGCAGTGAGATCCTTGCCCCACTTCTTTTTGAGCTGCGTCAGGTTGGCGTCAATGTCGAGGATGACCAGGCCGTTGCTGCGTGGTCCGGTGAAGACACCGACAGCCTTGAACTCCTCAGGATTCCGCTCAATGTGCAGCGCCGTCTCAGCAGGAGACCAATCTTCGTGGTGCGTCTTGCCGAGAGGTGACTTACCGCAAGCCTTTTTACCGGAGGGAAGCTTGACGCCTTTGGCATATATCGGACAGGTAGCCCATGCGCTTGGAAGCGATCGAACGAAAGCAGGAAGCTTCGTCATCTGTTAAACTCCAGAAGTGATACAAAACAAGTCCCATTTGGGACTCCTTATATCCCCAGCTGCTTCGACGGGCACTGGGGATTTTTTTATTCTACGCGGGATGTCAATCGTCGAATTTGAACTACAGTTGAGAGGCACTGGGCATAGCCCGCAGCATCTAAACCATGAGCTTCATCCCCAAAGAACACAGCGACGCCTTCAAAGGAGGCGGCAGCCGCAACGACTACCTAAGCCCCAGCAAAGTGAAGGCTGACGGCCAAGTGCGTTTCGCCATTCTGGCTAACGAGCCTCTCTGCTACTTCGAGGTCTGGGGCGAAGACGAGACCGGCAAAGGCAAGCCGTTCCGTTTCGCACAGGAAGCCACTGCTGACGACATCGAGCAGGAGATGGGCGCTAACTACCGTCGCCGCTGCAAGGACGACGGAACGGAAGAGCCGCAGAAGTTCGCCATCGCGATGCCGATCTACAACTTCGACATCAAGCGCGTACAAGTGCTGACCATGACGCAGAAAGGTCTGCAGAAGGAACTCGACGAGATCTCACAGGTCGAGGAGTACAGCGACATGACGGAGTGGGACTTCATCATGACCAAGGCAGCCACCGTCTCTCCGGACATGTACGGTCTGCGCCCCGTGCCCCGCAAAAAGGACACTCAAGGTGCAGTCGATGCAGCCTGGAACGAGGCAGTGAAAAACGGTTTTGACATCAGCCGTCTTCTGACCGGCGGCCACCCATTCAAGGCTGACTGATGTGCTATTGTTTCTGAGTAATTTTCGTTGCGGCGGACTTCGTTCCCTTGTGACGTCATTACCACTAGCCCTGGGGAAACTCAGGTCCAGTGATCACATACCATCCGCTTCATCACCGGCTGGGCCGATCAGTTGTGCTCGACTGGTCATCTATGTGGCATCTGTTTAACGGACTCAACCCCGTTGACGAGCTTCAAGAGGGTCTGCGTTGCTCTAGGCGCAGGCCCTTTTGTTGTGCTGGGGCGAACACCACCTCTGACGTAAGATATATAGCTTATTTAGTAACAGTTGCTACCAAACCCATGAACGTCCTCAGCCTGATCCAGCGCCAGCAGCAAAAGAAGCAAGCACTTCAAGCTGCTCAAAACGCCATCGCCAAAACCCCCAATCTTTGTTACAGGGGTGTTTGCTACACCCGTTGATTTGTAGTAAATTCAAGCGGCCGGGATAAGGGACTGGGCCGTCGGACTTCGAGCACCGGCGGCTTTTTTATTGCTAGGATAATTTTGGGAAAAAGTATTTGCATGGCCTACGGAGCGGAAGACGTCAAAGAACAACAGGCACGAACGGAATATCTGGAACGTCTCTACCACGCAGACATGCGACACCTGAGGGAACATCCTTTCCACGGACGCTTTTGCGGCTTATATCAGCTGTACAAAAACCATGGAACGTATGGCCGAGTACAAAATTCCTGAGCCCGAGATTTACAACGAACCTGACGGGATGGTTCGTATTACTGTCGGAGACCAAAAAGGCTGGGTAAGCTCACACCATCTAGTCGATCCGAAGGTAAATCAGCTAACCCTTATATGGCTGAAGATTCACACGCCAGGTTAATTAAGTTACGCAAAAGTTCCCTGGTGCGTGATGACTCCGGAACCGATTTCAACTGGCGCGTTTATCGGGATCACGCTGGCAGCGTTTACCACAGCGTCACCCACATACTGGGCGCTACGGCACCAGATCACCAAAAACAAGCCCTGGAACGTTGGCTGGCTCGTCCAGGTAGTGAACAAGATCGGGAGACCGCTGCAACACGCGGCACCCTTGCCCACAACCACGCGGAATATATCCTCAAAACCGGCTCCCAACTAGCAAGAAAAGCCGCCAACAAACGCAACGTCTGGAAAACCTCCAAGGACGGCCTGGAACGTTGCCCTGGATCGATTACCTCATGGGGCATCGAAAGAGCCATTCAAGGCGCTCCTAGAGTCCCCTGGAGCGCTGCTGGCTACGCCCGAGGACTACGCGGCTGGATCGGCAAGAACGTAACCGCCATTCACGCCGTCGAATTCAGCATTCACCACTCCGCAGGATTTGCTGGAACGTGTGACGCCCTGCTCGACATCCAAGGCAAAGGCCCCATGCTTATCGACTGGAAAACCAGTCAACGCGAACGCAGCGAAGAGATGCTCACCAACTACATCGACCAACTAGGTGCATACAGTTTGGGTCTCAAGAGTCTCACCGGCATAAAGGCAGCTGGAGCGTATGTGGTGGTGGCACGTCGCACGGGAGCCCCGCAGCTACGAGAACTAAGTGAACTCGAACTACGCGGCGCCGAATCCAGATTCCTGGAACGTTGTGAGCTTTACTTCGACGGCTTAGCCGCCTAAAGCCTCCAGCTGCTGTTTCAACTGCTGAAGCTTCCTTTCACGGTGGAGCGCTTTCACCTCTTCCCTTTGACGATCGCGCAAAAGCCGCATATTCAGTTTGAAAGATTCTTCAGGAGTTAGTTTCGATTCCTCAGGCTGCCTCTCAAAAGCAGCCCTATGCGTGTCTGGAATAAATGGCATGGGTGGTTCGTGTGAGATTTATTTCGAAGGTTCAGATTCAGGCTTCTGCTCAAGCTCGTCAAACTTGGTCTTGAGCTTGTCGCAAAGCTTGCTTATATCCTCGACAACAGCCTCAAAGGCTTTCTGACTGGAACGTGACGCTTCATTGCGCCTGGCAGCCTCAGCAGCGTGCTGAAAGGCTTGCTGCCTGAGATGCGTCATGACGTCAGCTTGACCATCAACAGCAAGCTCAGGATGAATGCCGTAGATCCTGTGCATAGCATCATCAGCCGCTTCACTGGTGTCTTGCCATTCAAGGATGCTTTCCTCAATCTTCTCAGCACATGCGTGGAACGTCAGAGCTTTGCGCAAGCTGCGCTTTGCTTCACGATCAAACTTCTTGAACTGTTCGCGGTAGTCGTCGCGCTTTTTAGTCAGTGCAGCGTATTCAGGCTGTTCAGACAGCCATTCCCAATAGGTTTGAGCCATGGAACGTGTGGGGGGTCTTGGGTGGACTTGTTTACTGTAGCACAGCCTCAAACGTAACCGTTGTTGGCTGTGCCCTGGATCGATAGCGAATAACCTTGCCATTTTTTGGCCTTGTCGATCGCACCGACCAGCTTGGTCATGGCTGGTACGTCGCCTTGAGCCGCTGCGATGTTGAACTGGTGCTGGAGCATCCCAAGGACGCCATTCAGGTCAGGCTCTGAGGTTTCCTCAGTGCTTGGTCCGTCATCAGAAGCATCGATGGTGGCCTGCACTTTGCCGATGTCGGAATAGGCGGTGGATCGACTCAGGCCGAAGCGTGCACTGATCATGGTCGCCACTGTTGAGTGGCTAGCGCCAGTTTCCAACCATCCACGGATGACGGAGTGACGCTGTTCGATTTCCTGGGTCGTTGCCATAGTTTTGGCGTGGTCATGACAACCCTACTACAAAAGAGCAGAAAATCGGAAAAATCGGAATTCCTGGACAAACTGGAATTTTTGGACTGGATCGGTTGACGGTCTGCCGGATTGTGTGTTCTACTGTATGAGTCAACACGGAGCACCACCAATGCCCGAACAACTGCCCGTAGATCCCACGATCTGGTGGAACGGTGACCGCACACCGGAAGGCAAACGTCTTTGTAAGTTCAGCCGCAGACTGCGCAACGGTAAAGAGCGCACCGTTATCCCTGGTACGGAGACACCAGTCAAGATGGATGGCGACATTATCCGCAGCATAAAAGAAGACCCCAATGGCATTCTCAAGATGTGGTGGGTTGATCAGTGGGTGCCAATCCCCACTGTTGACGAATTCATGGAGTGGACCGTGGACTGCGTCTGCCCCACACCGGATGGCTCGATTGTTGAACCTGACGCCCCTGATTCATGGCTGTCTCTCGTGGGTTTGGTCTGATGCAAATCACTAACCGCGCATTCATTGGCCGCCCATACATAACTGAGGGCGATTCATACCGAGAAGTGAAGGACACGCTGGAACGGTTGCCATTCATGGTCGCCATTCAGACTCACTACGTGCCCGCTACTGACACTGAGGGCGCATTCATTGTCGCCAGTTGCAAGGGCATTAAAAAATGCATTCAGGTGCCCTACGCATACGAGCACAACCGCGACGGCGTGCACTACGTGGCTGCAGTGGCACTGCTCAAACGAGACTTGCCGGACAAGTGGCAGAACTTAGCAGTGCTTGGTTCGATTGAACACGGCGGAGGTTTTCTGTTCTGCTTTGGAGAGGACGGACTGAACACCTAGCACGGATTGACCGGGCTGATCGATTGGTCCGGCTTATCTGTCGCATAAAATCCGCTGATGCTTTTCGGTGTTGACATGTAGCACCGCAGCGGCAAGGATGGCGAAGTGTTCCCCACCTATAGGGCACCATGATCACAAAGTTTCAGCTCACACCGAAAAGCAGCAACCGGAAGACCGGACCGATTGCCACAATCCGCAGCAGTTCCAACACCTGCCCTAGCACCTGTCCGTTCAACAATGGCGGCGGCTGCTACGCGGCAGGTGGACCGGAAGCCATCCACTGGCGCAAACTTGACCAATCACAGAAGCCTGAGCACGTCAGCGGCTGGCTCGGCCTGTCTGATCAATTCAGAGCAGCCAAGCTAAAGCCTGGCACGTTGCTACGCGTCAACACTGCGGGAGACTTGCCGCAGCTGCCAACCACCGGCGAGATTCTTGGGAACGTGGTGGATTTGATGCGTGCCATTTTTGAGAATCACAAGGTTGTTCCGTTCACCTACACACACCACCGGCAGACTGAACACAATCTCTCAGTGGTGGATCGTCAGAACCGCGCAGGCTTTACCGTCAACCTGTCGTGTGATTCTGAGGAACGGGCGAGCATGATGCATCAGCGTGGCTTCCCATCGGTTGTGGTTGTTCCTGCTGACGACACAAGGACAGCCTGGCACGATCGCGACGGCGTCCATTTTGTGACATGTCCAGCGCAGACCGGCGACACCACATGCGACCGCTGCAGGATGTGCGCTAAGGCAGACCGTGGCGCGGTTGTGGCCTTCCGTGCTCACGGATCAAAACGGAAGAAAATCGGCGAGAGGCTAGCCGCTGTTCTCTGATCTGCTACAATTGACAGCAAGCGGCCACCTAGACCGCACAACCCCCACAAAATCATGCTCTCTACTCTCTCCACTGGTCTTGGTCTCGCTGGCTGTCTGTATGGCACCGCGTTGACTTTGTGTGGCGCGATCGGCCTGGCTTCCCCCTGCCCTTGGTCTTCCGCTGCACAGTGTGAAGCACTACAGCAGAAAGCCTCAGCCGTGACCCAGAACGGCGCCATTGTCCTTGTCGTTGGTGCTGCTGCAGCTGTCTCCGGTATCCGCCGCGAGACGGTGTGAACAGGCTGAGATCTGCTGCGCTTCGCCTCTCTGCTGCCAGCCGGGCTGACAATGGGAACCGTTCTCACTTGTCAGCCGCTGCAGCGCAAGGGTTACCAAGCAGGTGTAACGATTTTGTGACGTTACTGTCGCTGATCCGTGCAGTGCGACCGATAAGCGATGCTGATGTACACAGTGCTACACAACCGGGGGTAGGGTTCAGCCGCTCGTGCAAAACATACTGATTTAGGGAACCTCCATAGACACTACAAAGATACTCTAGTGTACTAGGGGGCAGGGGTCAAGTTATTGGTGTGCTACAGCCGCTATGGCAAAAAATACAAGCACCCGGTAGGTTGGCTGGAACGTTGTTACTCTTCAACTAAGATTCTGTGAATCTCGTGGAAAACAAAGACGCCTCTGTGGGGCCTCTCGAAGAACCAAAAGAAAACAAGCACGCGCCAAAAATTACGCGCAAACATTACAAACGAGAGCAGCGAATCAAGCGCCTCTACATGCGCCAGCTCGAAGGCCTGCCTGCAAAACAGCTAGTCCTCGACCACGCCCAGAAAGAACAAATCAGCGAAGAAACCGCCTGGCGCGACTGGCGTGAGGTCGCAAACCTAAACAACCAAGATTTCGAGCTGGAGCGTGAAAAATACGCCAGCCGCATCTTCTCAATGCGGCAAAAAGTCCTCAACGCCGCCATCAAACGCGGCCAACTACAGACCGCCGCCAGCATCCTCGACTCCCTGGCACGTCAAGTCGGCTGCGACGAACCGACCGCCAGCGAATCCCTGCCCGAAATCCGCGTCCACGTCGAACCACCCGCCCAACTCCCTGGTCCGGATCTGACCCAACTACCTGCAATCGACGTAACCCAAACCGAAGATGTCCAAAACGATTGATGTCGCGCTAAAACCAGCCCAATACGAAGTATTTTCCAGCCAAAAACGCTTCCGTGTCCTCGTTGCAGGCCGCCGCTTCGGCAAATCCTACCTTGCCTGCATCGAACTCCTCCAAAAAGCCGCCGCCAGCCCCAACGAAACCTTCTTTTACTGCGCCCCCACCTACCGCATGGCGAAGGACATCGCCTGGAAAGTCCTCAAAAAGATAATTCCACCCGTCCTAATCCGCAGTAAAAACGAAACCGACCTCAAAATCGAACTCGTGAATGGAGCGACCATTGAACTCAAGGGCACCGAGAACGCCATGGCGCTCCGTGGCCGCAGCCTCTCCGGCGTCGTCCTCGACGAAGCCGCCTTCATGGAATCCGCTGTCTGGTTCGAAGTCATCCGCCCCGCCCTCGCCGACAAACAAGGCTGGGCCCTCTTCATCAGCACACCGGATGGAACGGCGAGCTGGTTCTACGACATGTGGTGCTATGTCCCCGAAGACAAAACGAACGACTGGCAACGCTGGTGCTTCACAACCATCGAAGGCGGCAACGTCCCACCCGAAGAAGTCGCCGCAGCCCGCGCTCAACTTGACTCGCGCACGTTCCGCCAGGAATTCGAAGCGTCGTTCGAGAACCTCAGCGGCCTCGTAGCCGTCAGCTTCGCCGACGACAACATCAGCAAAGACGTCAAGGACCTCCCCGTCCTCCCACTACTCCTCGGCGTCGACTTCAACGTCGACCCCATGACCGGCATCTGCGCCGTCAAAAAAGGCGACGTCCTCTGGATTTTCGACGAAATCGTCATGACCGGCGGCGCTACTACATGGGACTTCTGTGAAGAAGTACAAAACCGCTACGGCGTGGATCGTCGCATCATCAGCTGCCCCGACCCCACCGGCGGAGCCCGCAAAACCCAAGGCGTCGGCACCACCGACCACAGCATCCTCCGCAAATCCGGCTTCACCGTCTCCACGCCCCGCGCCCCCTGGAAAATCCGCGACAAGATCACATGCGTCAACACCGCCCTACTCGATGCGACTGGAACGCGCCGCATGTTCATCCACCCCCGCTGTAAAGAGCTAATCAAAGCTCTCCGCACCCTGACCTACGCCCCAGGCACCGGTCTCCCCAACAAAAACCTCGGCGTTGACCATGCCTTCGATGCTCTGGGCTACCTTTGCCTACAAGTTTTCAACCTGGCTAAACCCGAAACCATGGGTTCCACCAACTACCGCGTATGGTGATCACCCCCGAAATCGAAGAAGCCCTCAACCTCCTCTACAAAGGCCAAACAAACGTCGCCAAAAAAGCGAAAGAACTCAACATCCCTCTCCACTCACTACAACAACTTCTCAACACCTACATCACCCAAAACCCCCTCTCCCCTGATGCCTGGAACGCTGACATCGAGCTAGGCTGGCCTTATGTCACCTGAGGTATCTAATGCCCGGACACTACGGCAAGGATAAAAAGAAAAAGCCCAAATCCAACAGCAAAAACGCCGCAAAAAGCCGCTGTGAGGGGTATCTCCGTTCCCTTAAGAGCGGCAAAAAGAAATCCAAGTAGACTCGAATTAGCGTCGCTTAGATCCATGCCAAAAAAACGCGGCTTGTATGCAAACATTGCAGCAAAGCGGAAGCGCATTGCGGCAGGTTCTGGCGAAAAAATGCGTAAACCCGGTTCAAAAGGCGCACCAACCGCCAAAAACTTCAAGGAAGCCGCCAAAACCGCCAAAAAGCGCAAGCCTAAGAAAAAAAGTTAAAACCGCTACGCTTCAAAAGTAAGCGTGAGGAAAACAAATGGCAAACGTTGGAACGGTCGTTACGGATTATTTCACTAATACAGTTGAGATAACCGGTAACGATATGGCGTCAGTTGGCGACTGGTTTGAAGTGATGGCTCACTCTAGTGAGTTTGCTTTTGCCGCAAACGTCACCAGTTCAGCCAACTTTACGCTTGCCTTGGAGGCAAATTTCAATGGTAACGGCAGCTGGTTCACAATCGACACCAGTAAAACCATCACTTCTGCTGGCCAGTACGTGTACTTTTACACCGGTAAAGCCGTCACAAAAGTCCGTATGCGGATTGCGTCCATTTCCTCCGGTACGGTGACATTGACGCCCCATATTGTCGTTGCTTATCACGGTTAATGGGCACCCGCATTGTTCCCGGCTACTGCAAACACATCGACGTGGATGCAGATAGCCACACCACAATCGCAACTTTCACCTTCATGACTCCCAACGATGTCGAGGACTTCGCTGGATTGATGGTCCGCCTAGCATCAGGCATAGAGGTCATGATTTCGGTTGACGACGATGGCGATTAAACGAGGTAAAGAGACTTTTTCTGGTTACAACAAACCCAAGCGCACTCCTAATCACCCTAAAAAGTCACATGCCGTCTTGGCAAAACAAGGCGACAAAGTAAAACTTATCCGCTTCGGCCAACAAGGCGTCAAGGGCAGCCCGTCTGGTACGGCTCGTAACAAGTCTTTCAAAGCCCGTCACGCAAAAAACATTGCAAAAGGCAAGATGTCAGCGGCTTACTGGGCTAATCGTGTGAAGTGGTGAGTATCTGTCAAAATGACAATAAAGTAGGTAACTGACCGTGGTTTACAGCGCAAACATCCCACCCACTGGCGCTTCGGTCAGCGAGTCACCTTTTGTTCGTGATTTAGAAGTCATCGCAATGATGGCGGACTGGCAAGTAATGGCTGCCGTCACGCGAGGCACGAACTACATCCGTGATTTAAGCGAGACGTACTTACCACAGGAGCCACGCGAAGACGATGAGGCATACGAGACCCGCGTCGACCGAAGCGTCCTATCTCCCTACACAAGCCGCCTAATCGAAACTGCCGCCGGAGCTATTCTCCGCAAACCGATCCACATCGAAGGCGATTCCTATTGGCTAGAACTGAGCGAAGATATTGACGGACTTGGCTCAAACATCAATGAATACGCGCGTCGTGCCCTGGTTAGCAGCCTTTCCTATGGTCACAGCGCAATTCTTGTGGACTACCCCTCCGCAACCGGTGCACGCAATCTGGCTGAAGAGCGTGCAATGGGCCGTCGCCCCTATTTCGTGCATGTTGACGCAGCACAAATTTGGGGATGGCGGCAAGCTGATTACACGATGCCCGGCAGCCCCCTCACCCAAATCCGAATTCACGAGTACGTAACCCGTCCTCTGAACGACTTTGGTGAAGAGCAAGTCGAGCAAATGCGGGTTATTTACCCAGGCCGTTATGACTTGTACACGCTGGGCGAAGACGTTGTCGAGTTTTCCCAAACCGGGGGCTTCAGCCTGGACGAAATTCCAGTGGTGCCCATTTACAGCAACCGCCGGGGCATGTTGCGCTCTCAACCCCCGCTGCTCGACATCGCGAACCTCAACATCACGCACTACCAACGCCAAGCCGACCTAATCCACGCACTCCACATCGCCGCAATGCCGACGCTTGTGCTTGAGGGCTGGGATGACACGCTGGGTGCCGCAAGCATGGGAGTGAACTACGCGATTGCGATGACGCCTGGCAACAAGGCGTATTACGTGCAAGCCGACGCAACAAGCTTCGACGCCCAGATGCAAGAGCTGCAATCGCTCGAAGGCCAGATGTCAACGCTTGGCGTGACCAAGTTGTTCGGTCAAAAGTTTGTTGCTGAGTCTGCGGAAGCCAAACGTATTGACCAAGCACAAAGCAACTCAGTGTTGTCCATCATCAGCCAAGAGCTGGAGAGTGCTTTGAACCAAGCTTTTGGTTTAGCCGCCAAGTACGTAGGAATCGAACCACCGGAGATTCGCATCGACCGCGACTTCGATTACTACCGCCTGATCGGCCAAGACGTTGCAGTCTTGTCAGACCTCAACAGCAACGGCAAGATCAGCGACGAAATGCTCCTTGAAATCCTTCGTCGTGGCGAAATCTTGCCCGATAACACAAACGTCCAAGACGAAGCAGCAAAAATCCAAGCACCCGAACCAACTGTTGTAGTTGATCAGCCGCCTGTAGAATAGTACCGTCTAAGTAAATTTTTCCTGTGTCCGAAGAACAGCAAGCACCGTCTCCTGTGGAGAATGCAGCTGCGCAGCCTGTGGCTGACACCAACGACCTGCAAATACAACTCAACGCTCTGAAAGCAAAGAACGCAGAGCTAATTAACGAGCGCCGTAAGGACAAGGAAAACCGCGAAAAGCTCCAGCAACAGCTGAGCGAAATTGAGTCCGCAAAGAAAAAAGCGGAAGAAGCTCGCCTCGCTGAATCTGGCGAGTACAAAACGCTGTGGGACGACGCTCAAACCACAATCTCCTCGCTAAAAGCAAGTCTGGCCGAAAAAGAAGCCGAAGTCGAGCAAATTAAGCAGGGATATTCAAAAGAACAACTCCGCTCAAATATGCTGTCCCAGTTGTCATCAGCCGGTGCACTTGCACCTGATCAGCTGTATCGTCTAGTAGAGGACAATCTACGCAGCAAAGACGGACAGCCCGTGGCTGTTGTCGGCGGCGTAGAAACTCCGGTGGCGGAATACGTCGCCAACCTGAAAAATCCCGGCAGTGGTTACGAGCATCATTTTGCAGCTAGTAACACTGCTGGCATGGGTGTTACGGGCAGTGCCCGCGCCACCTCCCTTCCCGGCCAATCCAACCCGTGGTTGAAAGACAGTTTTAACATCACCGAGCAAATGATGCTTCTTGCGAAGGATCCAGACAAAGCTCGAATTCTTAAAGCTGAGGCCGGGAAATAGTCCTAGTGGGACGCCTCCCGTAAACCCTTTTTAGGCCCCTCCGATGGCTGCTATTTCCGAAAACTATTCCGGCGGAACATTCCTGTCGGATCTGGTTACACGCCCCGAGTTCCTTCAGTACACCTCTGAAGGCATTTTTGAGCAATCCAAGTGGGTGCAAAGCGGCATCATCCAGCGCAACGCCGCTCTGGATGCCCGTGCCGGTGGTACACGCGTTCGCGTGCCTTTCCACGATCCCATCAACCCGACTGAGGAGCAAATCCTCAGCAACGCCACCTGGGGAACCGGCGGCGCAGGTTACCTGACTCCTCAGGGCACCTCAGCCGACGAGCAGATCATGACTCTGCTGCACCGTGGCTTCAGCTATGCCGCTGACGACCTCAGCAAGCTCGGCTCCGGCGCTGACCCCCTCGCCCACGTCCGCAACCAGCTGACCGCAGCGATCAACAAGCTGAAGACTTCCACCCTCAAGGCTCAACTGCTGGGTCTGTTCGGCGGCATCAGCGCTGGCGGCGTCCTCGGCGCAAACCAGTTCGACGCTTCTGTCGCTGGCACGAGCGCCGCTGAAGCCAACTACATCTCCGTTGGCAACGTTCTTGAAGCCAAGAACAAGCTGGGCGAGCGTGGCGAAGAGATCGACACGATCGCAATGCACTCCGCTGTTGCTTATTACCTGCAACAGATCGGAATGCTGACCTTCAGCACCTCTGCACTGTCCGCTTCTGGCGCAGTGACCTGGGGCGGTGGCGGTGTTGGCGTCGGCCAACCCGAAGTCGGCCTGTTTGCAGGAATGCGCGTCGTCATCGACGACCAGCTGACCTATCTGACCGGCGGCACCGCAACCCACCGCGTCAAGTACCCCGTGTACATG
>BCSF01000212.1_pt1 | contig 26272 bp, 42 predicted proteins | sample 1016431 | NCBI WGS metagenome assembly BCSF01 (sample SAMD00045685;SAMD00045686;SAMD00045687;SAMD00045688;SAMD00045689;SAMD00045690;SAMD00045691;SAMD00045692;SAMD00045684;SAMD00045690;SAMD00045691;SAMD00045692;SAMD00045684;SAMD00045685;SAMD00045686;SAMD00045687;SAMD00045688;SAMD00045689, study... | reverse complement strand
CACTTAGGAGTAAAAAAAATGCGTACTATAAATGATATACTTAGCGAAGAAGATGTTCTTTTCTATAACAAAATGTTTCGATTGATTGATCGAAATGAGGATTTTGGAAAAGAATTTTCAGAAATAAACAACTTTTCTCTTGAAGAGTTGCTATTTATAAAAGCTAACATCAAGAACTTTCAACGAATCTTGGACCAATTAGCGTCTTATGAGACTGAAAAAGGGTTTGACGATATAACTTATTTTAAGAAAGAGGATATGCCGTTGATCCAACTTGAAGATCGTTGGTCTTGCACAAAGGAAAGGTTGGACTGCCTAATTGCTTTGGAGATTGCAGAGAGTTTCTATTTTGAAATGGAAATTCTTAAAATCAAAGAAAAGATGAAGGAGACATACACGCAGGAAAAAGAGTTACTAGAGTCTTTATACTAAGTTAGTTTCGCTTGTCCACACAAGAGCCGACACTTGTCGGCTCTTCGTTTTTTCTAATATATATTTATTGCACCTTATAGTTGCAATAAATAAAAGTTATACATATATATTGATATAAACTTTTTAATCAGTTATAATATATATGTAGGTAATGATGCCTACGCATTCACACTTAGGAGCACTTATGTCTATGTCAGAAGATAATAATGACAAAAGAACACCACTAGCTATAGATAACATAGCCCAAGCGATTGAGTTTAATAAACACCTGTATCAATGTCACGACTTTAGATATAAAGTCAGAAAAGTATTTCAAGCATATGCAGATGGATACTTGAATGAGGTTGAGTTTGTCAACCAGATCATGGATTTGACAGTTACTGACCTAAAGGGTTGGAGAGAGCTTCAGGCCCATAACCAAACAGTCGTAGCCCTCAATCAAGCCAAAACTTTACTTCAAGAGAAGTAAAGCCAAAAGATTTGCAGTAAAGATGAGAAGAGTTTTCTTCTCATCTTCTTTTTTTTACCAAGCTTTATTTTTATTGCACTTTATAGGTGCAATAAATAATATGTGTATGTGCAAGCTGTAACAATCTTTTTAATGTGCTATAATATAAGTGTAGGCGATGTTGCCTACATTCACTTATGGAGTCTTTATGAGACCTAGACCTAAAAACCGAACAGAGACTGGAGTAGTGCACTTGAGCGATAATCATATGATTATATATGTTTCCGAACTGTCAGAGCGTATTAGCCCAAAAAGAACCACATATATATATTTGGGAGAGGGTAAGCATATAAGAGAATCTGACGAGTATCAAAGTTTGGATGCTCAGTCATGCGTTCGCTTGTGTAGAGCGAGCGACAACTTTTATCATCAACCAAGCCCTTTTTTACAAAGATCGTATGAACATATTTTTACAGATTTAAGAGGCAGACTCTTCGGGGTCATATCGGGTTCGAAACTTTTCCCTGACAATGAAGATGAAAAGTGGGCGCTCTACATTCGAAGTATAGACGAAACTCTTTTGGAATACTTTGGATGAAAGTGGGGGTGCGCAAGCACCCCCCTTTTTGTTTGCGTATAGATTTAACTTTATTGCACCTATAGAGTGCAATAAAAAAAGATACATGTATTATTTGACTCATACTTTTTAATGGGTTATATTATAGTATAAGAGGAACAAAGTCAGACATAGTACATCCTCCTCCATTAAGCAAGAAATGGGTCGCTTGTGTGCTATGTCTATAAACAAAAAGCGACAAGGTGAAGTGGGCATGGTAGCACCCATTGTATCTTGTGGCTACCACTTTTTTATGCGTATACATGTTATTGCACCCACTAGGTGCAATAAATAGAAGAACACATATTGATTGGATATAAACTTTTTAATCAGTTATAATATATATGTAAGCGATGTTGCTTACTTGTTCACATTCATTTAGGAGAATATAATGCTTACTTTTGAAAGCACTTTTTTAACCTGCATAGAAGACAATTACTCAGTCAACAAGATGGAAAAGGTTGCAAAATATCTTATTCAAAGAGTTAAATCTGCACAATCTGATGAAGACTTCAGACAGATCCAAAGTCAAGTTAGAATAATTATTTTAACCATGCTAATTCGTGGGAACGGAATAAGCAAAAAGGTTGTTCGTCGTTATAACGATAAACATGAAAGAACCTTGCCCGTAAACAAAATGTCTTTGGCATTCGCATTGGGTGCGGGAACTGAGGTTTGCGTGTTCGATGTTGTGCCGAGTAATTATGTATATATTATTAATCGCGAACTTGAGATCCCAGATAAGCAAACATGCCTTGTCAAAGCTGATTTAGAGATGTATCACCCTGAGTTGTCTAGAGTTGCTTACGTAACTTTCGAAGACAACGATCAGCTAGAGGCGCTCCTCAGAGAGACCAAGTAATCTGCCATGAATAGAAAGCCCACTTTTGTGGGCTTTCGCTTTTTTGGCAAATATATTTATTGCACCATCAAGGTGCAATAAATAAAGCTTGTATTCATATATAGACGCAAACTTTTAGATAAGTTATAATATATATGTAAGCGATGCTGCTTACATTCACCTATGGAGTTTTCACAATGAAAACATTATTATTATCATTATTCATCTGCATATCTTGCTTTATGTCAGGATATATGATTAGCATGTACGGAGCAAATGGCTCTGCAGACCCCAACATCGTACAGACTGCCAGCCTATTCCTGCTCACAGGTGTGGGCATAGGAATGGTGTTAGCTATCCTCATTGTTCAGATTATTGAGAGTAATCGGAATCAAGAAGAATAATTCTCAAAAAACTTAGACAAGGTTAGTTATCCTGTATATACTGACCTTGTCATTGAGGGCCTATAGCTCAATTGGTTAGAGCACCCGACTCATAATCGGTAGGTTCTAGGTTCAAGTCCTAGTAGGCCCACCACTTTACATTACCTCCTCCTAAGACCCGCACTTGTTTGCGGGTCTTTTTATTTTTATTGCACCTATAAGGTGCAATAAAAAAAGCTGTCACTTTATATTGATATAAACTTTTTGTTATGTTATAATATAAACACCAAGGGGATGATCTCTTGGTATTTCACTATCAAATAAGGAGTTTATATGCGTGGCATAAAACATTTATTTCTACTGACAACTGATACAAAAGGAAACCCTTCACACGCTTTAGGCACTGACAAGTATCTTCGTATGGATATGCGTTGGACGCTTAATACTGCGTTAGACTTTGCGAAAGAGTTTTTAAAAAGAAGAAACAACTTTCAAAATGTTTATGTAGGATTTGAACTCTTCACTTCTGAAGAGATCCAAGATTGCAAAGAAGGTAATGGAGTATATTGGTTCGTTGATAAAGAACTGTTAGAACAGCAAAATACAATGAACAAAATCTCTTCCAAATCCTCAAAACCTACGGTTGAAACAGTAGTTGAAACTAAAGATGAAGTCGGTATTTTAAGTTGTTCTAACGAAGAGTTTATCAACCAGTTGAAAAAACGCAAGTTTACTGTATCTGAACTTATGATTGTGAACAAGATTGTTCAAGATTTGATTCAGAACGGTGTTATTGTTTTAGAGCAAGATTTGTTCTAATAACTCTTCGTCTATTTGTTTTGAGAGGCTGTCCCCACAGCCTCTCTGTTTTTTTACGTTTCAATATATTTTATTGCACCTTATTGGTGCAATAAATATAAACTATGCATACGCATAGATATAAACTTTTAGATAAGTTATAATATATATGTAAGCGATGTTGCTTACATTCACTTATGGAGAATAAAATGGAAGCATTTTATGACAAACCGAAAAAGGTGGCATTCTTTTGCGTGCCCCTAAACGCCGATATATCTGAACTTTTTAATGAGTTGCAGGAAAAGTTTGCTTTGGCAAACAAGAATGGAACGCATATGACTTTAAGGTTTAAGCCAAACCAGATGGACAAAGATGATTTCTTTCCCCAACTTGGAGGCGAAGTGACTATGAAGCCTCTATATATTCTGGCTAGAAAAGGTCAGGGGGCCACTATTGTTTTCGACATTGGAGAAGGCAGCTTGTATCGTGAGAACACCCTACCTCACGTCACAATTGGCACATCTTTTGGATACCCTCCTAATATATCAAATGATATAATAGCTGATTGGTTGTCTGGAAATAAAGATGGTGATATAGAGTACATTGAAACAAACATGAATGTTTGCACTGGCGTTATATCTGCTGCTATATATGGGAAGAAGGGGTTATCATACGTCTCTCAAAGAGAGTGGGTAAGGTAATCTTTTAGGCCAATGATGAACTGGGAAACCAGTTCATCTCTTTTCTCTTGATAAAAACTTATTGCACCTGATAGGTGCAATAAGCAAAACGTGTGCGTGCGAATAGACATAACCTTTTTAATCTGTTACAATATAAACATCAAGGGGATGACCCTCTTGATGGTTCGATAGTCATTTATGATTTCGGTCACTGTTCTAGGACAGGGCTTATATCTTAGTCTGCACTTTGCAACTATGATATAGTGTTTGTACGGATATAAGCGTAGATGATTTATCGTGTCACTGGTGCAGCCAAACGACATATGATGTGGCAGAGTTTTAGTAGAGCCGACTGGCCATTAGTTTGAAACAACTAACTAGCATACTTCTCCCCTTCGTTTTTTTACCCTATCGCTAAACTGGATTGACAAGGCCAACTGTTCCCACCCTGAAAAGGGTGGGAACTTTTATTTGTCTAATAAAAATTCTATTGCACCTACCAGGTGCAATAAAAAAAACCTTTATAGATATAAAGATACAAACTTTTATATGTGTTATAATATAAGTATCAAGAGAATGGTTCTCTTGAGTTTCACCTTTAATATGGAGTTGTACAATGAGATACATCATTTGTGCCCACCCCTGCCACGCAAGTGAGCAGTTTATATTCTCGTTCTTTGCTTTTAACGATGATAAAACATTGTTTCAAGCATATAGTCACTGTCACAGAGTGCTTTCTCAGATGGACAGTGCAATCTGTTTCGACGGATATGCACGCGTGATTGCAGATTTTAATTCTGCTGTCGCTGCAGCATTCTATATGATGGTTCCAAAGAATCACAGTATTGGGCCTAAAGACTTTGAGATTCACAGAATGTATTCTAAGGCCTCGTCATTGACAGTCATTGCAGAAAGAAAGTTTACCTTTGAGGTAAAAGAAGGCTTACTTGGGTTTGTGAGCTTGAGTGCAGACATGTATCATGACGTCAATAATAAGTTTCCAGAGTTCAGAGAGTTCGGGGGACTACTCACTTGCCATTCTATGATGAGTTACTCTGACGAGTATTGGCAGGGTGTTTTCGATAAGGCTCATGAAAAAGCCTTAAAGTAAAAGATGATTGATTAAGGGAGGAGTAATCACTCCTTCCTTATATTCATAAGTACAGATTTATTGCACATATTAGGTGCAATAAGTATAAGTTATACATATACGCAGACAGACACTTTTGGGCAAGTTATAATATATATGTAAGCGATGTTGCTTATATTCACTTATGGAGAATAAAATGTCTATTGAAGACTTAGTAGATGGAAAGTTGCAAAGAAGAAGTGGATCTTCTGACGCACAAATTCAGGTTGTAGAGACATCTATTCACGGAGAGAAATACAGAAAGTTCATTCTTCTGTATAGTGTGGGCTACCCACAAAAGCGTGGTTGGATGATTATGCAGCCGCATGGTAGCTTCTACCACTTTACCTATCTTGCAGAGAAACTAGGAAACCTTTCTGAGAGAGAGTTATACGATGTAACTCTTGCAATGCATGATTTCGGCTTTAATGTTAGTTTTGACCCAGAGTTCAAATCAAAGATGGAGAAGTGGAAGATAAGATAAATTAAAATAGAGGATAAAGGGTTCTAACCCTTTATCTTCGCCTTTGCACGTACATTTTATTGCACCTATTTGGTGCAATAAAAAGCAATCCATACATATAGCCGCAACCTTTTTAATAGGCTATAATATATATGTAAGCGATGTTGCTTACATTCACTTATGGAGAATAAAATGTTTTTAATAAACATTCCAAATGTCTTAAAAGACAAAACTTGCCCACAACCTACAGATCAAAATGCTGCTGATACATTCGCTAGCATAAAATCCATGTATCCAAATGCGGACATTACAGAGAAAAAAGTAAAGGTGGCTTTGCTATTAAAAGCAATCTGCAGTAACAATTATGAGCAAGCACATTGGTTCGTAGAAACAACAAGTGTCTATGAAGAACACAGAGGCGAGCTTTCAGACTGCTATTACAAGTGGGTTGAAGAGGCCAAGGGCAATCCTCAGCTTGCTGTAAATAAAATGGTAGCTGAATTGATGATGTTTTCTGATTATGCTCAAGACATTGCTGACACAGCATTTTAAGACATACGGATGTGAGCGGGTGGCATACGCCACCTGCTCTATCTTCTTAAGGCTACGTTTATTGCACCCTTTAGGTGCAATAAAAATATATATGTGTTCATTATTGATACATACTTTTGATTAAGTTATAATATATAAGTCAGCAGGGATGTTCTTGCTGATTTCACCACAGGATATAATATGCTAGTAACTACTAGAGATTTTTTAGCACAAAAAGTGCATTCAAGACCAGACAACAGAATCGCTTTAGACATACTTGAGCAAGCACTTGCACTCGCTGACTTTGAAGTTCTTGGAGATGGAACTATAGATTCAAATATAGCTGAGGAAGAACTTGCGAGAGCATGTTTGCGATATACCATCTCAAATGACGGAAGCACTCAGGTTATGTATGATTTATTAAGGTCTGATAATCCAGAAGAAATCGTAAAAGACTTCATGAACAAACCACTTCCCATCGAAGGTGAGCTGTACTACTGGGCAGTTGACTTTGGAGAAGTCTGGGGAGATTGGATTACAAAGCCAGAATCAAGAGTGTTCACAGACTTGTTTGATGCCTTTGACTATCTGGATAACTCAAGGATGGATATCATTCTTCCTGTTCCAGTTGGATAATAAAATATGACCAGGCTTTGCCTGGTCCTTTGTCCGTATGCATAGGCTTATTGCACCTAGTAGGTGCAATAAAAAAAGTTTCCACTTTGAACTTGAAACACCTTTTTAAACAAGTTAAAATATATACACTAAGGAGGTGGTCTTCTTGGTTTATTCACTAAAAGTAGGAGTATAGATATGTCTAATATGGACAACTATAATTATTTCAATGACCCCCGTGTCATTAACTCGTTAATCAGTGGAAACGCTGGATATGGACTCACACATAAAGATGGAACAATGCATCTTTATATTGATGATTGCTTTTTTGAAGATGATGAGCGTATCGTCTTAAAAGGCTCAGATGGAAAGTTTTACGAAATGTGTTTATACAAGTTTCTTGAAAATCCATCTGATGATGAAATCATTGGTGTTCTTGCTGACGACCAAAGTCTTGAAGCCTTTCACGGCCGTTTTGCTAATCCTGAAGATTTGAAAAACAAGCATCTTTTAGAGGGAGTTCTTTTCGGAGACGCTTTTCTTTGCAGTCAAGATACTCGCGTACCCACTTCTAATCACAACTGTTATCAGTGTGATGGGAAAGGTACGATGGTAAATCCGTCTATTGATGCTGGTGGCCTTTCTTATGATGATTTCTGCGATGATCCAGATTTCGAAGAAGCATACTTTTCTGGGCGTTTTGATGTTACTTGCTCTGCTTGTAACGGAACTGGCAAGTCGCTTTCAATCGGATGGGATGCATTTCCTTACGAGTATGTGTATGACAGTGGAAGCAAAGAAAAGAACCCGAAATATGGTTTAGATGTTAAATCTGTCTTGGTTTCTATTTGGCGAGATAAGATTGACTCGTATCATCAAGATATGTACGATTATGCTCGTGAATGTGCTTGGGAACGAGCGATGGGCTGTTAAAGGTTGATTGGGGTTGAAAGGGTTGCGAAAGCAACCCTTTCTTTTATTCTTATGTATACTTATTGCACCTACTAGGTGCAATAAAAAAGCTATATATGTATATAGATATAAACTTTTAAATAAGTTACAATATAAGTATCAAGAGAATGGCTCTCTTGGTTATTCACTATTAAAAGAGGTATAAAATGAACTATTTTATGATTAAAGCACTTGAGCACACGTTTTCAATCCCTAGTATTGCAGGCTATCAAGTTAGAAGTTTCCTTCAGACAGTTAGACATTACAGAGAAGAGGTTTACTCAGAACTAACAGATGAAGAGTTTGAGGCTCTCATTAGAGTTTACAGACACATCTATAACAGTGGTGGGCTCATGTTAAAAGACAGCTTTGCCGTAAGATTTATTTCAGATGAAGTAGCAGCCAACATTCTTGAGGATGTTAAAGAACATTTGTTTTGCGCAAAAAGAGCAAGTGATGTTTATCCCAATCAATCAAAGATGGTGTTCCCCGAAACTGAAAATGTAATGGGAAGATAAAAATTCTTGAGGAATAAAGTGAGGAGATTGCTCCTCACTTTTATTTTTGTGTGCACAAACACTTATTGCACCTTGTAAGTGCAATAAAGAAAAGCATATTATAAACACTTACATAAACTTTTTAATATGTTATAATACTAGTGTCAGGAAGATGAACTTCTTGAATAACCCCTTTTACTGAGGAGATACTATGTCAGTAAATAACCCCCTATTTAGCCAGTACCCATTTTTATCACAACTTGAAAGAGTTACAGATGATGTAGATACATACAGACGCAGATACTTCAAAAGACTGAGTTTTGAAAACGGTTATGAGATTTCAATACAAGCATTCGATGGAGCATATTGCATTCCAAGAGAAGATGACCTTAAGCCAGAGGAGTATAGTCATTTTGAGATTGCAATCTTTGATCAAAATCAAAACTATGTAAATGTTGATATGCTAGGAGATCTATCTGAGGCTGTAGAGCAGAGTGAGCCGCAAGTTTGGCCTTACATGCCAAGAGTAAAGGTTCAGATCATTGTTGATTTTGTTAGTAGAATGCAAAAGCCTGTTGAGCGATATGATGACTGCGATGCATGCGAACAATCACTTATGAGTGATGGCCTTCAAGCAGATTGTGACGGAATATAATATTCTTATAACCTGAACTGCAAACCTTAAGCGCATATGCGCTTAAGGTTTTTCCTCTGTGTAAAGTTTATTGCACCTATAAGGTGCAATAAAAAAAAGTTATGCGTACATATAGACATACACTTTTATATAAGTTACAATATAGAAGTCAAGGGAAGACCCTTTGACTTTTCACCCTTAAAATGGAGCCTATATGTCTTGGACAAAGGTAAATCACACAGGTAACTTTGAGTATAGAGAATGCTCATCTTGCGACCACAACTTTCATAAAAGCGAAGTTTGCTATAAGAAGACTTTCGTTTATAACAGAAATAAACAGTGCTTCTCATTGTCACGAATGGAAACGGAGATTGTTTGTGAAACTTGTTTTGAACGTAGAAACTTGAAGATGGGTAAGGATAAAACCAAAGCTGCCAAGAAGAAAGGTAAATAATACTTTTCGTTCTTCCTCAAGACCTAGCATTGCTAGGTCTTGTTTTGTTTCTGCCGATAACTTTTATTGCACCTACTGGGTGCAATAAAAAAAGTTATATATGTATATAGACATAAACTTTTTGTTATGTTACAATATAAGTATCAAGGGAGTGGTTCCCTTGATTATTCACTATAAAAAATGGAGTTGTCTTATGGCAAACAATAAACAAGTTGTCCAATCTTGGGCAAAAGGCGAAAAATCTAAAACATCATCTTATGGGGCTATACATCGCTTTCATACAGACGGAAGTCTTTTATATTCTTACTCTCTTATGATTGGATATGTAGCCAAAAATGGGAATAGAGTTGTAATTGATTATACTGGTAACGATAAATATTCCGTAACCACAAGTAAGCACGTGAATATGGCAAAGCTTTATGCTCATAGAATAGTTTCAGCTGAAGAATATGATCCCTCTGATGTAAAAGAATAATCTTTGACTTAGCTTGATCCCAATAGGGTAACACACTGAACCCGTGTATATACACGGGTTCTTATTTTTTAATCTACATGCTTTATTGCACCATATAGGTGCAATAAAAAAATGATATATGTATATAGACATAAACCTTTTAATGAGTTACAATATAAGTATCAAGAGAGTGGTTCTCTTGATTATTCACTGTTATGGAGTAAATGATGAAGATATTACGAACAGAAAGAATAAGTCACAAGACTTATTATGTTGAGAATGGAGAGAACATATATGTAGGTGGAGAGGGTTTGCCCACAAACGCATCTGGATATGGGGGTAAAATTAGAACTGGATATAAAACCCAAATACCAGTTAAGAACTCACGTGGAATGACGCATATGAAGCTTTATAGAGTATATGTTATGTGTTATTCAAACTGCTCTACTCCCTATATTGAATCTAAAGGAAAGATTTATATTCTAAGAAACTCTTTCTAATTTCATATTCTAAGGTGGAACCAAGCCAGTTTTGGCTTGGTTCTTTGTCTTACTCAAAGCTTATTGCACCTTTAAGGTGCAATAGAAAAAAGTTATACATACATATAGACATAAACTTTTGGCTATGTTACAATATAAGTATCAAGGAGATGATCTTCTTGGTATTTCACTTAATCTCATTGGAGTATTTATGTCTGATATTATCAGCCTTTTTGGCGAAAGCCAAACACAAGTTCGTCCTGCAAAGGACATTATCCGTTCCACCATCGGCTTTGAGAAGATCGATGGACAGTGGTTCGTTTCTTTCTCTACTATTGAAAATCGCAAAGGTTACGGTAAGCAACGAGTGCCCGTACAAGAGTTTGCGGCTTTTGTTCAAGTGCTTGAAAATGCAGTAACCAACGGTATTCATCGTGAAGATGAGGAGTTGTCTTGCGTTGATGTTGTTAAGCAATCTTTGATTGAGGCAGAAGATGGAACCGTTCGTTTCAAAACCGAGCCTACCAAAGGTAAAAAGCCTACTTTGTTTCAAGATATGGACGACTTTGCAGGTGCTGTATCTATGCTTGCAAACTTGCAAGAAATGATTGAAAAGAAAGCAGGTGGTTTGAAATAACCAAAAGGGTATGAGGGTAAAAAAGACTTAGTCTTTCTCTTGACAAGGTGTGGGGACACCTTGTCAAGAGTTTTCCTTTATGTGGGAAAATTTTATTGCACCTTTAAGGTGCATTAAAAAAAAGTTATACATAAGTATAGACATACACTTTTACTTATGTTACAATATAAGTATCAAGAGAGTGGTTCTCTTGATTATTCACTATTAAAACGGAGTACAAAAATGGGTAATACCACTTATGTATGTGCTGACTGTAAGCACGAATTTCAAGCACCAAAGTTAATCTCAAAATCTAAAGATGGAGTAAAGTTCTATTCTACAGATAAACTAAAGCAATCTGACATCCAAGATGTAGTTCAATACGGAGTATTCCTCCCTAGAAAGATAGTCATTGTATGTCCCAAGTGTCAATGCTTTCATAGTTAATATTTGATAGTTGATAAACTCTCGCCCAACCTAGAGCTTTCTAGGTTGGGTTTTTTTTGCTTTAAGTTTTTTGTTGCACCCAGTAGGTGCAATAAAAAAAAGAGTTACATAAGAATAGACATAAACATTTTGATATGCTATAATATATATGTAGTCAGGATGATCTTGACTGCTTATTCACTATTATTTACGGAGTTCTTTTATGGTTAGAAAAAAGACTGATATATATGAGGTTGTGCGAATACAGCACTTTCAAGTTGAGATAGATGGGAAGATGGTTACGCGAAAGAGAGTAACTATGGCTCCTGTTGAGATTACTTATAGTGTTGCTCAAATCAAAATAAAGAAACCAGAGAGAAAGAAGAAAGAAACAACTTTCATCTCTTTGTTTGACTAACACTCATATGCGTGTATGGCGAGGTGGTTTATTCCACCTCGCTTTTTTTTTGTTTATTTTTTCTTAAAAAAAATAAGAAGTTTATCTGATTTACTTATTGCACCTGTAAGGTGCAATAGAAAAAAGTTATACATATGCATAGACGCAACCTTTTCACTATGTTATAATATAGGTATCAAGGAGATGAACTTCTTGATAAATCCTTAAACCTATAATGGAGTTGTTATGTCTGATAACACAATTATGTTGTTTGGAAACAAACAAGAACAAGCCCGTCCTGCCGACCAAATCATCAAATCTTCTATTGGCTTTGAGAAAGTCGATAATAATTGGTATATTGCCTTCTCTACTGTTGAAAACCGTAAAGGCTACGGTCGCCAACGCATTCCTGTGTCTGAGTATGGAGAGGTTGTTGCTGTCTTACAAGGAGCCGTTAGTAACGGCATTCACCGTGAAGACCAAGAACTTGCGTGTGTGGATGTGGTTAAGCAATCTTTGATTGAAGCAGAAGACGGAACTGTTCGATTTAAAACAGAACCTACCAAAGGGAAGAAGCCAACTCTCTTTCAGAATATGGATGATTTCGCAGGTGCTGTGTCTATGCTTGCATCTTTAATCCCTATGATTGAGAAGAAAGCGAAAACTCTTAAGTAATGACTTAACCAAGTTAATCTTAAAGTTGAACCACTATCAAATGATAGTGGTTCTTCTTTTACCTTAAAAATATTTAATGCACCCTAAAGGTGCAATAAAAAAAAGATACCCACAGACATAGACATACACTTTTCGCTATGTTATAATATAAGTATCAAGGAGATGATCTTCTTGGTTTAACCCTAACTCATTGGAGTATCATATGTCTGATATTATCAGCCTTTTTGGCGAAAGCCAAACCCAAGTTCGTCCTGCAAAGGATATTATTAAATCTTCAATCGGCTTTGAAAAAGTCGAAGGCGAGTGGTACATTGCTTTCTCTACCATTGAAAACCGTAAAGGTTACGGTAAGCAACGCATTCCTGTGTCACAGTTTGGCTCAGTTGTCGAAGTTCTTCAGAACGCTGTGTCAAACGGCATCCACAAAGAAGATGAGGAATTGTCTTGTGTTGATGTTGTTAAGCAATCTTTGATCCAAGCAGAAGATGGCTCAGTTCGATTTAAAACAGAACCCACAAAAGGTAAAAAGCCAACTCTCTTTCAAGATATGGATGACTTTGCAGGTGCTGTATCTATGCTCGCGTCTTTGCAGGAAATGATTGAGAAGAAGTCAGGTTCTTTGAAATAACATTTCATAATCATTCTTGAGTATAAGCCACTATCATTTGATAGTGGCTTTTTTTTTGCTTTGAAGAAAAGTTATTGCACCCTCAGGGTGCAATAAAAAAAGGTTAATCAAGTGCATAGACACACACTTTTTATCGTGCTATAATATAAGTGCCATTAAACATTAAATCAAGGAGGTTTTATATGGCTACTGAAAATCAAAGAACTTCGGTTCAAAACGGGAAAGTTATCGTTAAATATGACGGATACCGTAAAGGTTCTTCTTACTATTGGAGTCCGACAAGTGCTAGTTGGTTTGGGTATGAGGGTAGAGATGCGAATATAAAAGTACATCTTACGCTTGCGACCACACTATCTTCTATCGCTCAAAACGATGGACACTACTTACCTGTCGTGCGATATTCATCTCCAAAGCCTGCAGCTTCATCTAAGCCAAAGGCACCGACGAACTTTATTCCACTATTCTAATCCTACAGCAATCTCAAGGGAGCGACAAATGTCGCTCCCTTTTTTTTTGTATATACACGCGTCTTTTATTGCACCCCGTAGGTGCAATAAAAAAAAAGAGATGTCAGGGTGCAATAAAAAAAACAAGATTATTCTTGACAAGCCCTTTTAATCGTGCTATTCTGTTCTTGTGTGGGGTAATTGTGCCTCATCACTTTACTTATAATCCTTATATACGGAGTTCAAGATGACTTTTAAACCATCTATTTATCAGCAAAATGTATTTAACTTTATTCAATCTGGAAGTGGTAACGGTGTTATCAAAGCAGTTGCAGGTGCTGGTAAAACCACAACAATCATTCAATCACTTTCACTCATACCCACAAACAAGCGTATTCTTATGTTGGCTTTTAACAAGAATATTGCTAATGAATTAAAAGAAGAAGTTCCATATCATGTTGAAGTAAGTACCTTTCACGCGTGTGGATTTGCATCACTTAGAAATTCAAGTAGAGCTAGAATCCAAGTTAAAGGTAATAAAGTTTTTAACATTATCAAAAACAATATGTCTTGGGACGAAAGAACAGTTTATGGTGCGTATGTGAGTAAGCTTGTATCTTTGGCAAAAAGTGTAGGCATGGGTGTTCTTGTAAAAGACACATACGCAGAGTGGATAAACATCATTAATCATCATGATATTCTTCAATTTAATTCTAATCCATCTTTTGATGTAGATGTGCTTATTGATTATGCTTCAACTATATTAAGAGAAAGCAATAGAGATAGACGAGTTATTGATTTCGATGATATGTTATTATTCACATTGTTGTACAAGTCTCAGTTTAAGCAATATGATTATGTCTTTATTGATGAAGCTCAAGATACAAATGGTGTTCAACGACAAATCCTTAAGAAACTTCTCTTGCCTCAAGGTAGATTAATTGCTGTTGGTGATCCATACCAGTCTATTTACGGCTTCAGAGGTGCAGACAGCACAGCAATGGATATGATTGTTTCTGATTTTGGAGCAACTGTACTTCCACTATCTATTTCTTACAGATGTGCTAAAAGCATTGTTGCAGAAGCAAATGAATATATGCCAGATATTGAGTCATTTGAAAGTGCACCTCAAGGTTCTGTAAATACTTTGGCTAAATATAAACAAGATACATTTAGTTCTGAAGATGCTATTCTTTGTCGTAATACAGCACCTTTGGTAAAGATGGCTTATTCTTTAATCTCAAGAAGAATACCTGTAACAGTTCTTGGTAGAGATATTGGAGCTGGTCTTGTTTCATTCATTAAATCATTTAAGACAAGTTCAATTAAAGAATTAACTTCAAAAATGTCTGATTGGTATGATACTGAGAAGATGAAAGCAGAAGATAGTGGTAATGAAGCAAAGTTTGAATCTCAATCAGATAAATACGAGTCTGTTCTTGTCTTTATTGATCAAGTAACTGGAGACTCTGTTATTAATCTAATTGACTGTATTGAAAGCTTGTTCTCTGATGATGAAACTCAAAATCTTACTTTGGCAACAATTCATAAGTCAAAAGGATTAGAGTGGAACAATGTATTTATTTTAGATAGACATCGTTTCTTTCCAAAGTGGGCAAAACAACCTTGGATGGTTGAACAGGAACGAAACATTGTTTATGTTGCAATTACACGAGCAAAAAAGAATTTGACTTATATTACAAGTGGTTCTTGGGCTTAATCTAAAGTAAATCTTTAACTGGCTCCAAAATAAACTGGAGCCAGTTTTTTCTTGTTCTTGTTTTTTTAATGCACCCTCAGGGTGCAATAGGTCGTACAATAAAAATCTGGGTGCATTAAAAAAAACTTGCAAGTTCTTGTGACTTGGGCTATAATGATACTGCGGGTATAGAAGTATCTATACTTGTTATTTCACTTTCATTATATTAGGAGTTCAAGATGAAATATAACCCAAGAAATCAAGATCATAGAAAGCTTTTAGCTGACAGCATAAAAGATAAACTTAAAGAATGTGGATTTGCACAAGAACAAGTTGATTGTGGAGAGTTAATCTTCTCAAGACAAGTAGATGGTACAGATAGAAAAGTTTTAGTTTTTTCTTCAATTGGAACAAAATCAAATATGGTTCGACTTGTTGGATCAGATGCAATTAGAGTTTCTGCTATAGATGGAGAGGAACGAGGTGTTGTTAAGAACAAAAGAGTAAATAGAACTGGAGAAATAGATGACATCATTGAAAGAATGTATCAAAGAATGAGATCATCTTATAAAGAAGCCAGAGACTCACACTCAATTAAATGCAAAAGTTGTGGTGCCAATACATTCTTGAGTAAAGCAGGCAAAAGAGTATGTGTAGATATTTGTTGGAATAAAAAAGGAGATCGAAAATGAATATGAATTTAAAATATGATATAAGATTTGATGACTTAGTTGAAAGCATAAAAGAAGTTACAAATATATTTGGAGTAATACCTGTTCTTTCTTATTTGAGAAATATAGAAAAACACAGTGAATATATTCGTGGAACACTTCATCTTAAAGGTGAAGAAAAGATTAACTTTGTACATTCTTTGATGTCACATCTTTGTCCTTTAGATTTTGTTATTGTTGATGAATTAGAAGAAGATGTTTTAAGATCCAGAGTTTTTTCTAAGTCTGAAAAAGAAAATTCAAATCAAGAGGTATTTTGTACAGTGGAAACAAATATAGATAATGACTTTGTTCAAAACTTAATGATTAATGCTGTTGAAACAGGTATATACTATTGGTGTACAAAAGTTAGAAGTAACTTTGAAGAAGATAAAGAAAGCGATATGCCTTATTATGCTCAAGTGGCAAATAAAGATTGGTCTATCAAAGTCTTTGATGAAGAAGGGGACTGCCACTATCTTGATAGAGAATCTTTAAAGAAAGGTTTGGATATAATGAAGTCTAAATATGACTGGCATTTTAATGATGCTACATCTGGAAATGATGATGCTATAACTGCAGATGTTTTCTTTCAGTGTTGTACTTTTGGTGAAATTGTTTATGGTTAATCTATAAGCTTAAATATAAACCACTTCTATTTAGAAGTGGTTTTTCTATTCCAACACTTATTGCACCTATTGGGTGCAATAAATAAAGTCGCAAGGTGCAATAAAAAAGAATCCACTTTTGCTTGCGATACCTATACCTAGATGGTATATTGTATGTATGAAAAGGGGAAACGAAAGGGACAATGTTTTGGGATAGCAGTCAGCCGATAAATATAAAATTTATTTTCTTTTTTCCTATCCCGTAATAAAGGAGTAATACAATGTCTAAAAAATTATTTAACTATTTCCAAGAAATAGATAAAAAAGAAACCATAGAAGATTTTTCAGTTCTTAAAAAATCTTTATTTAGAAACTTAGATGAAACTTTTAGAATTTTATTTTGGGCTAGAGATCCAGAATACGGTCTGGGCAAAAGATCTATCTTCAGACAGTGTATTAGATGGATTGCAAAATCAAAAAATAAAAATTGGAAAGCAAAATTGATTCAAAGTTTTGATAAGATAAGACTTTATGGAAGATGGGATGACTTCTTTTGTATGATACACACAAGTTTAGAAAAGCCTGCGTTAGATTTTATAAAAAGATACTTACAAGAAAATCCAAATGATCAAAATATATTCAAATGGTTACCCAGAGAGAAGAGTTCAAATAAACTATTTGCTATAAAGTTAGCAAAGCATTTGGGCATGTCAAGAAAAGAATACAGAGTTTATTTAGCAGATAACACTTCGGTGGTGGAAAGTTTAATGTGCGAAAACAAATGGGAATATATTGATTACGAAGTTGTTCCTTCTGAGGCGATTCATAAGTATAGATGGGCTTTTATTAGAAAAGACAAAGAAAGGTTTAAAGAGTTTATTATGCAGAGAAAAAATCACAAAAGATTTAGTTCTGATTATAATTACGAGAATTTAGTCAGCAATGGCAAATACTCCTAATAGGTGAATAAGTTTAAGGAAACTTACAGCGTAGATTAGAATGTTTCCTGTTTATTTTCATTGTTTGCTAAGGAGTTGAAATGTTGGCAATATTATTTTACTTAGGATTATCTTATTTGTTTTTTGGTGCAGCAAAGGACTGCCTTATGAAAGTTGATTTCGGAGGTTTTGTTGTTACAGGTTTATTCTGCGTTACAACATTTGTTTTGGCATTAAAACAATTAGATTTTTATTTGTGTGAAAAAGAATTAGTGATAGGGTCTTGTTGCGTAGATTATGAATATGATCGTATGGGACAAGTTTGTTTGGAAGCTGGTGAATGCTATATGGAAGTCTGCAAACAAGATTAGACTTCTTGGGTGCTCTACAATTAAGTGGAGCACCCTTTTTATTCTTTATATATTTATTGCACCCTCAAGGTGCAATAAAGAAATCGCGGGGTGCAATAAAAAAAGTTCTTTTTTAGCCTTTTATATTTGCAATCCCCAAAGTAATCGGCTATAATAATAATGTTGGTGGTGGTCACTAACAATCTCACTATAATCTAACCCTTAAAAGACTGGAGTATATTATGTCTTTACTTTTATTTGGTGATAACAATAAACCCGTTAAATCTGCATCTCAAATCATTCGTGAAACTATTGGTTTTGAAAAAGTGGATAATGTTTGGCACATCGTCTTTTCAACTATTCAAGATCGAAAAGGTTATGGTCGTCAAAGAGTGCCTGTTTCAGAGTTTGGTGCTTTTGTTTCTGTTCTTCAAAATGCCGTTAATAACGGTATTCATAAAGAAGATGAAGAATTATCCTGTTCTGAAGTGGTAAAGAAATCTCTTATTCAGGCTGAAGATGGTTCAATTCGTTTTAAAACTGAATCCACAAAAGGTAAAAAGCCAACTCTATTCGTGAATGAAGATGACTTTGCTGGTGGTGTAAATATGTTGGCATCTGTTGCAGATATGGTTGCAGAAAAGGCTGAAAGCTTGAAATAATATATTATTATTCTTGTATGAGACTCCACTGAAAAGTGGAGTCTCTTTTATCCCTGTTCTGAAAAAATCTATTGCACCCTCAGGGTGCATTAAAAAAGTGCGGGGTGCAATAAAAAAACAATCGTTTAGGCTTGCTATATCCTGTAGGATATGGTATATTGATCTTGGTGGGGGATAGTCCCTTGCTTTTCACTTATTATTAAATGGAGTCCAAAATGGATATAAATACTGTTCAAGAAAATTCTAAGAGTTTTCAAGTTCCTTTCGTTAAAGTAGATAAAGAAGTAATCTCTAACTTTCTTTATATTGCCTTCTCAAAAGCAATTCTTCACTGGTGTCAAAGAATTGATCTTAACACTAACTCATCTTTTGGTTTAACTTCAATTGATGTTGAACAAGAAGGCTGGTCTGCTACAATTCATACTGATAGTGGAGAAACTTTTGAACTAAATGATGATTCTCTTAAAACTGGTTTGGTTGCTATGGCTACACAGTATCCAAATGATTTTATTAGTTTGATCTGTGGCAATTATGAAGATGACATTGCCGACACTCTTGTTCAATGTTGTATATTTGAAGAAGTGCTTTTCTAAAATAAATTAAAACTATGTGACTCCATATACTTGTGGAGTCACATTTTACTTGGAGAATAAAATGGAACAAAATAGACCTAGAACTAGACTTATTAGAAATGGAAAAAAGTATGAGGCTAGACCTGTAGAAGTATCACTTCCAAATGGTGAAACAAAAATTGTAGTTAAAATGATGGAAGTTGTTGTTACACCAGAAATGATTGAAAAGAGAAAAGAAAATAGACAAAAGGCAATTCAAGCTGGTTCTAAAACAAAAAAGAAGAAAAACGAAAACTTTATTTCTTTATTTTAAGGAGATCAAAATGAAAAAGAAATTATTACTAACATCTATATTTATTGGGATTACATATATAGCATATGGATGTATCAATACTACAGATGAAAGTTATAGTGGTTGTACTGTAACTACAAATCAAGATGAAATTGAAGTTATATATATTCCATCTGGAGAATATGATTCAGATGCTCATAAGATATTTATTGACTCAAAAGATTTTATTCAATAAAACAAACTTGATTTAATGGCTAAGCCACCCATATTCTGTGGGTGGCTTTTTATTTTTTATTTACTTTATTGCACCCTCAGGGTGCAATAAATATCTCAAGAAACAAAAATGAAGATGATTAAGAACCATCTTCATTAAATTATTTAATTAGAACAATGAAATAAAGTTTTCATCATCTGGACTATCATCGTCTGAATCATCTTCTGGTTCATCAAACAAAGAAAAGAAAGATTCTGAACTAGATGAAGATGCAGGTTTCTTTTTGCCTTTTGTTAGAATCTTCATTCTTCGTTTTGAACATCCATTCTCATTTAAGATTGACTCCATATTAAAGCCAAGCTTTTCTGCTTCTTTTGTTAGAGTTAAACCAAACTCATCATCGCAAATTGTCCATCGATCTTTCCAGTCTTGTGCTACAACACAGATCCAGTAGTTTGACTTAGGTATAAAGCGATACCTATTTCCATTATAATCCATTTCATAATAGACTAAGTTTTGACTTTCATCATAAATCTTTTCCATTTTATACTCCAAAGTGGAAGGTTCGTATGTAGGCAAGTTGTATTCGCCTATATCAGTATAGCCCAAAATGCTGGGCTTGTCAAGATTATTTTATTGCACCCGCACATTTGCTACGCACCCTGCGGGTGCAATAGAATTTTTCTTTGCATACCTACGATAGTGTGCTATAATAAAAGTCCTAGTCTAGCGATAGGCTACCAAATATAACTTAAACCTAACTTTTAAGGAGTTAAATATGAAGGACACAAATAACCTTGAAATAGAATACTGTCACGAAGGAGTTATTAAAACTTTTATGTGGCATAATAAATTAAAGTATTGGGTATGCATAAAGAGTCCAATTAAAAGAGATCCCATTGCATATCAAAGAGCACCTCAAAAAATAAGTAGAGACCTCACTCACTTTGCTTTAAAAGAAAATATATTAGATAAAAGAAGTTTGAATATATTTGGATTTACTTCAAAGCCTAAGTCTAAATCAGTCTTGAAAGCTAAAGTAAAAAACTTTATACCATTGTTTTAATTAAAAGTAATCTTAAACCAAATCCCTTTGGTTTAAGAGCTGAGGGGTTTATTGCACCCTCAGGGTGCAATAAGAAACTACGGGGGTGCAATAAAAAATACGCCTTTGGGCTTGCGTACCCTATCGCAATATGCTATGTTGAGTTGTGGGGGTAATGTACCCTCACTATAAACCTTATTTACGGAGTCTTAAAATGACTATTAAACTATTTGAAGATGATTATAATATCAATCTTGAAGAACTCTTTGATGAGTTAAATAAAAAACACTTTAATGGTAAAATCTCAAAGATACCAGTTGTTTGGAATAACAGACTTAGAGTTTGTGCTGGTAAGTGTTGGCATAAAATCAGCAGACAAAATGGATTTAAATCTTATACACCAACCAAAATAGAACTGGCAAATAAACTATTTGAAAATAATGACTGGGATATGGATAAAGTAAAGACAACCTTAGCCCACGAAATGACTCACGCTTTCTTAGCAGAACATCATAATGAAGTTGGACACACAGATCATTTCAATCGTATTATGACTATGATCACAGGTGAAGTAAAAAATCATAGATGTCATAACTATGATGTAACTGGACTTAGAAACAATAGAAGTATTCATTACACTTGTGATTGTGGATTAACTTATGGAACAAGAGCAAGAATGCCAAAGAAAAATCTTTTATATAGATCAAGATGTTGTGGTTCTGAGATTACTTTCTGGAGAGAAGAAGAACAAAATAGACATACGGAGTCATTAAAAGCAACAGCTCAAAACTTAGATAATAAAAAAGATAATGGTGAAGATGGATCCTTCATCTCTTTATTTTAATATGGAGCCTAGAATGAATACAGATGTTAATGCAGTTGATCATGACCTTGTTCAAAAAGCATTAAAAGATTTCAACAGTACATATGATGAATATGAACGAACAGGAAATAAACCCACAACTCAATCAATCTTGTTTTATATTATGAAAAAGTATAACTTAGTTAACTTGGAAAAAGAAAGAGAGTTATTTGCAATAAATGCTTTAATATGTTTGGTTGGAAAAGGAGAATAAAATGAATTATTATTTGGATGAAGATAACATAAGAGAAGATCTTGTTCTTGATGCATTTGAAAGATTACTTCAGATTATGGAAGAACAAAGAGAAGAATGGGGAGAAGTGGATTTTCCAGATGCTCATTCAGATGCCTGTTCAGAGTTTAACTTAACAGAAGATGAAGAACAAGCGTTAAAAGATAAATATGATGATATGTGTAACAGACTATAAGGAGTATAATATGTCAACTTGGACTGATATGAGTGGCTGGTTAGGTAATGAAGATGAAATTAATTATAACACTGGAGTAAAGAACTGGCCGATTAAAAAGTGTTTAATTAAACTAACTTATCTTGATAAAACATCAAAAAGAAACTATGTTAGATATCATATAATGACTTTGAACCTAGATGAATCTGTTGAGGATCAAATATATAATAAATATGGAAATCTTACACCAATGTATATTGACTTTAAATGGCAAGAAATAAACTTATAATAAAGGAGAAATGAAAATGAATAACTTTGAAGTAGTAAGTGAAGATACTGGAAACTCAAATATGGCAAAACAAACTTTGGTATATTATAACAATAGTTATTATGTTATATCAAATAATGGCTCTGAGGTTTTAATCTTCAAATCAGATGACTCTGGTAATATTATTGATTGGCTTGAAGTTGGAAGTGCAGATTCAACAGAAGATGCTATTGAAAACTTTAGTGAGTGTTTATTTCGATAATATTAAAATCAAATGATATAGACGTAGATCGCGTCTAGGATAAAATAAAGAAAGATCAATAAACTATTTTAAGTGGAACTGGAAACGGTTCAAATTTTTTTTGTGCATCCCATAATTTAATGCACCCGTAGGGTGCAATAACCCAGATCGCGTAAAAAAAGTTTCCAGTATTTTCTTGTGCAGCCTTTAACCCCAAGTGGTTTCGTTGTCAAAAGTCTTAACAAATTTTTAACATAAAAAACTTGACAAAGCGTAGATTCTATGATATAGTAGATCATCTTTGGATAAAAGTCGCGACCAGATTATTTAAGATGATTTATAATAGCTGACCAATTTGGTTTCCACTTTAATCTAGTTTGAATATAAAGTAACATCTGATAAATCCTTTTATAAGATTTGGTCAGATGTTATGCTCTGTGTTAAATAATTTAAAAAGCTTCTTAGTTATTTCCAGTTAAAAGATAAAAGGACAATATAACTCAGAAGCAATTTGGTCTTAACAAATCTAGTGATATAAAAAAAAGTTCTTCTTCATAACATATACTGTGGGGAAAACAGTGTGAGATAAATATTATCTGTTTTCTCTTGAGTCAATTAAAGACTCGTATATATAAATTAATATATGTTATGAAGAAGAACAAGGAGGAGAAAAAATCATACGCGTATAACCATTTCAACAAAAATAAACCAATTATAACAACAGAACCATCTTATGCAGATAAAAACAAAATGTAAAATAAAGTTCAAAAAAATAAAAAAGAAATGATTTTGTTTCATTTCCCGTAAGTGCTACGCACTAAATAGTAAGTGCAAGTATTAAGTTTATAATATAATCTATCAAGATAACTATCAAGGATATATACTTAATATATTGCCCTCTTATATTAAGTATAATAGTATAATAAGTATATACAGTGGGTAAAATTTTTTATAAGTTTTTTTAACTATTTTCTTAAAGCCATCTTATAACCTATCTTATCATCTATTCCATTTTGTTTAAGTAAAATAAAAAAATATATTGGCATAATAAAGTTATATATTTCTACTCATAGGCAAACGCGTGCTTTTATACGCACATGAAAAAACTATTAAAAATTAAATCGGGATTGTGATAGATGGTTATACTATATACATCAAGGAGTAAACCAAACTAGCCCAACTTGATAACAACAATAAATTTAAATTTCATTTAAGGAGAAGTAATATGGAAGTTACAGATAAATCAATTAACACTAAGAACTTGAAACATTTTTCATTTGAACTTAATCGTGATCCAATTTCAAAAAAAGCAGGATCTAATCGTCTGCAGATCACACGACAAGTAGAAGATGTTTATATTCAAGATCAAACTGTATCAATGTCAATTCAAGAAGCAAAAGCTCTGCAATCATTCTTGAATAAATATTTGACAAATAATTAATTAGGAATTATAGTTTGATCTTTTCTAATCATCCGAACACTCTGCTAAATAGTTTAGGTATTATTTAGAAGATTAGATTGAGAAAAAAAGAGAGTGTTCATTTTTTAATTGGCTCTTTGTTTAATGTCATTAATTAAAATCCTCCTGTTTGAACTCAGTGATTATTCCGAGCCAAGATAATCACTGAGTTCTCTCATTTAAGATGATAATTTTTAACTATATCTAAAACTGTTTCATTTAATGTTTGAGCATCAATTCCTAGTCTATCTTGTAATTCATCTTTGACAATCATTAAAACAGCAGTAAAGGAATTTAACTCTTCTTCAGTTATATCTTCTAAACCTTTTTCTTCTAATAATAAAGTAGGATCATCTTCATAGAAAGCATTTGTTATAGCTTCTTCTTTTTCCATTAAGTTTAAAGTATCATCTATTTCATTTGCTAATTCAAAGTTACCTTTGTTATCAAAGTGATTTGCCATTTTAACTAATATGTTCTTTAATTTCATTTAACACCTCTAATATAATAAGGATTACCTTATGAGCATACCAACAATTAAAAATAATAATATACTGGCTGAACTCTTAAATCATTTTAATCATAATGAAATAATGGGAGGTATTAAAGTTGCTGTCTATTTTAATCTGCATAAAGATTTATTCTCTGTTCAATCAAGACATAAAGATAACTATGGAAAAGTTTTGTTCCACTCTGAAAACATCGATCTATCAAATGTTAAATTCATCGTCAGAGAAGGAGGAAGAGATAAAGTCTTAAAAGAAAAAAGAAAGAATGTTCATGCCTTCTGCTATGGAACAATTAATCTTGAATGTAATCAACCTGTAAAAAAACTTATCTCTTATAATCCTTATAAAGCTAACCACTTCTATTATGTTAATGATTCCAAACCAGTTTATTCTGCTGACCAAATTAAAATGGTGGTTATAAATAAAAAAGGAAAGATATGGGAACTATGGAACGATGGAATACATTAAAGTCTAAAATGAAACTATACTTAGATTACATAATTATATTCTATATAATATTTATATTAACTACACTCTGGCTATACGATAAATACTTTAACAATAAACAAAGGAAATAAAATGATCAAAGAAATCCTTCCCATTAAACAATATGAAAATATCTTTTATCAGAATAAGAATGACGGTAACTTCTATAAAGTACATAAAGTAAAAGATATCTGTGGTAACTTATTCTTTGAACTGGAATGCGCTTATAACCTAACTGATGATATTCATGAGTTCATTCCTCTTTACTTACTAAATAAAGATTATAACTTTTTCTATAACTTACCTGATCTTGATACAGCTAGAAATAAAGATTATGATATTGGAACTCTTGTGTTCTTTAACTTCGATGAACTTGAAGATGAAGTTAGACAAGGTGTAATTATTAGAAAACATAACTGGAATGATTCAATAAGCTATGATGTTTTAATTCCAAATTCTTTATTAACTGTTTCCATCTCAGCTAAGAATATAACTAAAGCTATAATTGGAAAACGATTTACTTTTAAACTTGTTGGGAAACCACTCTAAATAAAAAGGATTAGATATGTGTGATAGAAGAAAAACTAGACTTGCAAGAAAGATTACTACTTTAATATTTGTTTCTTACTGTGCCTTTGCAATTGGACTTACCTCCACTATAAATAAAAGGTTTAACAAAAGATAAAACTTGAACCAACTAGATTATAATGAACCTACTTGAACCAACGACTACAAAGACTTCCATTTTAAACAAAGGAAGTCTTTTTTTATTTTTAAAGACCACTTCCTCCTTTTTCTGGAGATTAAGTGGTCTTTTTTCTGTGGAAAAACCAACTTTTTTCTGTGTGAAAACAACTTTTTTTCTATATAGAACTCCACTATTTTTTTTTGGAGACTTTTACACGGTAAAAAATTCGGCACAGAGTGGTTTTTCGTACAGACCATTTTTTATATAATTTTGTATAAATTTTTTTAGTATAATCGTTTAACCTTAGAACCAAATAAAAACTTGGAACCTAAGTGGAACCAGTTGAACCTATTGTAAAATTGGAACCAAATATATAAAATTGGAACCCAGTGGAATGGAGTGGAACCAAAATGGAATTGAGTAAAAATAAAAATTTAAATATAAAGTGGGAACAAAATTGGGGGTTTGGGTCGGCACTTATAGCAAAGAAAGGGGATAAAACTATAGCAACAATAAATAGAGGAATGAGAGAATATAATGTTTCAGTTTATGGTTTGGATCAGTCGGCTCCAGAGTGGTATAATTATTATTTTTTTTCAGAGCATAGTTTAGAGTCAGTGCAGTTTTTGTGTTTGCTAAAAGCAAAAGAGTTAGGGTGGGATATAGAGG
>BCSF01000211.1_pt1 | contig 26297 bp, 12 predicted proteins | sample 1016431 | NCBI WGS metagenome assembly BCSF01 (sample SAMD00045685;SAMD00045686;SAMD00045687;SAMD00045688;SAMD00045689;SAMD00045690;SAMD00045691;SAMD00045692;SAMD00045684;SAMD00045690;SAMD00045691;SAMD00045692;SAMD00045684;SAMD00045685;SAMD00045686;SAMD00045687;SAMD00045688;SAMD00045689, study... | reverse complement strand
AAAACATAGTGATTAAAAATAACTTTTAACTTTCTGGTTGGTGCAGCGCTATCGCTATTTCTTTCCAGATAAGAGTAATCACAGAATTGAGGTTTTTGATTTGGAATCAAACTAAAGTTTGGAAGAATATCTCTATCACCAACAGAAATTGCAGAAACATTTGCGGTAACTTGGGACTCTGCAAAAGTTACTTTTTCGTCTACCTGGAAAGATTGCTCATTTAGATAAACAAAATCTACTTGATTTGTTGCGTTATTAACAACAACTGTAGCAACCGCTCCACTAGTTTCACCCCTAATATACTCGCCTTTTATAGTATTGAGAATATTAGCATTGAAGTTGGTTAGTGTGAGTTTTGGTAGTTCTGGTTCATTCTCATCATTGGATTCAAATATAGCAAGAACATCCTGAACATCTGGCACATTGAGACAAATTTGTTTGTCTTGAACTCTAGTTCCAAATATTTTACCAAAAGTAAGGCCATCTTGGAACGAAGTAGTTGCAGTACCAGAACCTTCCTTGGAAGATTTATCTACAATCAATACAGCATTTCTATTATATACTTTACTCTTTGGAGTAAGATCTTTCTTCTTGAAAGTTACTGTTAATCTTGCAGAACCACTAGCTACGCTAAGATCTTGCAACGTAATAGTTCTACCATTTACAGTCAATTTGCTGCTATCAAGACTTTCAACTGCACCAGTGCTAGTATAAGTAAGGTTATAATCCTCCTCATCAAATGGTTCCAGAGTCATGCTGTTATCAGTTTCAAGAGTCTGATTTAAACCATTACCAGAGATGGTAACATCATATGCCTTTCTGATTACAATATTGGACTCCGATAGATTAGTATCGGAAACATTTACTTCCTCAAGAGGCGCATAAAGGTATGCCTCATTAAGATTAAATTCCTGAGGAACCAGTTTTAAAACGTTAGTTACTGTAATTGTACTACCAGGTAAAGCACCATTAGAAACTCCAGTAACCGCTGTAGTGGCACTTACTGTAATCGTTTTTGCAGATGCACTTACGGCAGTTACTTTGTTAAAAGTAGGTACAGTATCGCCTTCTTGTGCATATGCAACAATATCACCCGTTTGGATACCTACATTAAACGTTTGATTTGGTGATTTAATTACACCACCAGAAGTAATGCTGAATTGATCACCTTGAGGAGCAATGGCAACACCTCTGTTCAAAAGAACATCCGCAGTAAATGCTGCGGTGCTAGAATGAAGTTGTTTAACATCATTCATGCTGTAATCTCTTACATCTTGAATAGTTCTGGAATCATCTTCACCATTAATTTTAATTTGTTCGTTAGGAATGAAAGTACCAGATACTTGATATAGTTTTAATTGATTACTTCCAGATACTGCTTCTACAAGGTATCCATGAGCACTACTATTCTTACCTTCAATATAAGCTGGTAATGCTAAATCAATGGTGGAATTAAGATTGATATAATTATAAGTCTGTACGTCATATAATGATACTACGAATGGAGTAGCATCATTTTGATAATCAGCGTTTTTGAGTTTTAAATCATAAACTCTCGCAACACCAATTTCTAGACCCGCTGCAGTTCCTCCAGTTACAGTTCTTTCCGAACGTAGTGAAACTGTTGACGTTGAGAATCCTACTGGCAAAGAACCGTGGACATTATTCAGTTCAAATTGTCTACCCAGAGTAAATGGAATGCTTGAATTTTCTTTTAATTCTGTAGTTCTGGCTTTAGGTACATCAAGAGATGTGGTACTAATAGTTTCTACTTCATATCCTCTGACATATGCTTTACCTGGAGAAATTTGTAAAGATATAAAATCGTCCGAGGGAGTTATTCCAGATTGTGTTTGTTGATTTGGTAGATAAACACCATCATTTCCAATTTGATCATTTAGAGATTCTTTTACCTCAATCGAAAACGGAGTTACATAATAGTGACCAGATTCATCATATGTTCTTCTAGCTAGCTCATCATTAATAACATTATATGTGCTATCTTTTACGAATTTCTGAACTATACCATTTTCAATTCTCAGTAATTCAATAAAATCTTCATCATTTAGATCATCCAAACTCTTTTTAATTAGAGTTGTAGTTATTTTCAGTCTATCTGCACCTGGAGCAGCAAAGTTTGAAAATCCTCTTGCATTATCAAATAAATCTGGATTTTCTGTAGATGCAACCGTAATTTCTTCATTTATAAAGAGACCAACCCTATAGGAAGGAGTATCTCCATATTGATCAAGAATTACCTCCTGAGCAGGAACATTTACAAAAAATCCTCTAATAAAATAGACACCTTCTGCAATTTTTGCAACAGAACCCTCACCAACCGAATCGGTGAGAAGAGTAGTAGCAAAAGTGGACTCAGATCTAATAGTAGATAGTGAGTACTTTACATCCTGAGTAACTACAAGATTTTCACCAGCATCAAAAACGGTTTTTTGATTTCCATTAGCACCTTCATCATTTTCACTACCAGCTGAATATTTTACATAGAGAGTTGCATTTCCTCTTTCAGATGTACTTGAGGTAATATAATTTACAACTTTTGCCTTAACACCACTAATTTGACCCTTGATTGTTTGACCAACCAAAGCATCCAAATAAATTTCTACTGGAACTCCTAAGTGGTTTGCATCAATTTGAACATAAAAATAGTCTGGGTCATATGCAATTTGACCAGGAATTACGACTGATCCTTCTTTAAAGAAGTGTTTACCAAACTGTTCTACTTGATCTTGTAGAATTGACTGTAGGGTAGTAAGTTCTCTTGCCTGAATAGGAGTTCCTGGCTTGAATAAAACCCTCTGATAACTATTTGACGCATCAAAATCGTCAAAGTATGGAGAAGCGTTTAGATTGATATTCTGTGCCATGTTGATTTAGAACTCCAGTACAACTTTGATATCTTCTTTTTGGCTAGCGGATCTAGGGATTGGGGCCCTGTTATCTATGTAGATTAGTTCACCAGACTTTTTATTAAATTCTGCAGATCCAATACCAGCTACAAAGTCTAGACCTAATTGGTATATCTTATTATTTATTGAGGTAGTGATACCTTGGAATGCAGTGTCAATCGATAGTGCTGGTCCTACGATGGAATTGCAATTAATTGTTACACCATAACCTGGTTCTGGTGACGAAGTAAATGGGATAATTTTGAATCCAGATTCACTCGACGCTAGACCTGTTGGTTGATAATACTTAAGAACGCCAGTTGTCTTATCCCAAGAAGCGACAAACCCAACAGCAGTAGATCCAAGACCAACAGTTTGTTTAATAACGGAATCAACTGCATATGTTGTCGCTGTGGTAACACCAGATAACTTAAGGGCACCAAGACCACTAACCATATTTTGACTTAATATTTCAGTGTTACTATCTGGAATAGTTGGATTTTTCAAAATACCAACTCTAGCAAAGTCATTTCCGAGAATAATATCTGGATTAGTTTCAATCGTTTCATATCTAGAAAAGAGAAGAACTCTATATGCACCCAGTTCTCTATAAACGTCATAACCATGACCTCCCTTTGGTGGCATGATTACCTTAAATTGTGCAAATGAAGTTGTTCCAATTCCTGTATTTGCTAAGTTAGCAAGTGGTTCTCCAGCATTTGATTCTGGAGCACCAGGATAAAACTGGATAGTTCCATAAGTGTAATCTTTACCACCATCAGTTACAAATACTTCAGAAACCTTTCCAAAGGAATCGATAGTAATAGTTGCTTTGCCTCCAGTACCATCACCTAAAATTGGTACGTTCGAGAAAGATGTGGAGATTGGCTGATAGTTAGAACCTCTGTTGTCAATAAGAATTGTTTCTACTTTACCATCAACTGCATTATTCTTAGTAGATGCAGTTTCAGTGGAACTACCCCAATTTTCAGGAACTGGAATATATTCAATAGAATCGAACTTTACAATTTCAGATGGTTTGATCGTAAACAAATATTTCCAAATATAACCATCACCAGAAGTACCTGCAGCTCTTGGTTCTAAATCGATGAAATTCGGTACATCATATGATGGTTTTCCTGCAGGGTTTTCTGGATCAGTACCATTCTGTAGACAGATATAAACTCTTAAATCATCGTTAATAACGTAGTAATTTGATTGATATAATGAAGTTGCTTCATTAACTGGAGTTCTGTTATAGACACTATAGTCATGTCTATACATTTCATACGTTGTACCCGAAACCCACTCAACCTTTCTTACAAGTCGTCTTACGTCTTGCGACGTAATTTGCCTCATTGCAATAATTGATTGCTTGATTTCGTTTTCTTCTTTAAATCCATCCAGTGGGGATGGAGTATTAGTTGCCCAATCTGATGTGCCACCTGCCTGCGGTTCCAAGGCATTGGGCATACCAATGAACGTATAATACTTATCAGTAGTACTCGCAGCGCCGGTAATGTTCTTTACGAAATTCTCGGCGTTAAGAATCCTAAATTGATCCGATATAATTGCAGGCATTTTAGAACAAACAGGGGTTTTCCTTCTTAGTATTTATTGAATTAAATTGACCTAGATCTGTAAATGAATGGAGCAGTCTCCAATCCAACAATTCCTTGGTCTCTATCAACTGTAAATGACTGGGGTTTTCCTAAAACTCTATTTCTAAAGTCGTAGATTTTACCCCAACTATAATGTCCGTAGAATCCATTGGTATTAACTCCACTAACATCAGCACCTCTTCTGTAAACTTGGATAGATTCACCCGCAACAGAAGCATCATTACTATTAAAGTTACATGTTACAGTAACAATACCTGCCTGAGCAGTTGTTACATGTTCAACTCGATAGACACCATCAATGAATTTTTGTTCAGTACGCATGATACCGACAACAGAGTCTGGATAATTGGCCATTCCATTCAATCCATCCAATGTAGTGATTCCAACTAATGTACGTCCAATTGCAACATTACTATTTTGAATTACAAAATAATCACCCTTAGAAAGTTGAGAGTAAGATACACCGAAAGTATTCAGTGAAGAATAACCAATTCCAAGAGCAGTGTTATCATAAGTTTCAGATTTGAGAACAAATTCCATCTTAGGCGTTGTGGTTCCAAATCCAACAGTTCCTGCACCGAATGTATTAATTCCAATAATTGTACCAAAATCACCCACTGCTTTAACAGAATCAACTTTCTCTTTCTTAACAAGTGGACTTTCTATCAATACAGATGGTGGGTTATCTTGAGAATAACCAAATCCACCATTGGTAACGGTGATAGAAGTTACGATTCCATTAGTCTGTGATGTTTCTCCAGTTGCTCTATTGAACACCTGATCAGAAACTATGACTGTAGAACCAGAACCAACCACAATGTATCTACCATCCGTACCATATTCTGGTACGAAAGAAAGATCTTTTAAGGTGTTTGATCCAACGTTTGCAACATCTCTTTGAATCCAAGTTGCTGCATCGAATGAATAATATAGATCACCATTTACGTCAAGTGCAACATAGATGTCTTGATAATCAACACTGACAATCTCAGTAGTTAAGTTCGTTGTAACTTTTGCAATCGTAGAGAATTTATCACCTGTAGCAATAACACCACCAGATCCACAAATTACATACTTACCATTAGAGTAAATAATCTTATTCAGATTAAATCCAGCTAATCCAGCGATTCCCAGGGATGAATAAATTTGACCATTGGGAGAAGTTAATACAGTTCCATTGTTTCCAACTGCAATAATACCTTCACCAGTTGCAACAACGCTGTTAATACTCTGAATGGAATTGGAAGTTACACTTATAAACCTATCAGTTGAAAGTCCAGTTGCACTGAAGATAGATCCTGCAGTTCCTACTGCAGCCCACTTATTCAAGAAAGGAGAATAAACTATGTCATTGAAAGATTGACCAGCATCTCCATATGTACTATTAACAATGTTTACAATTCCCTGAGCAGGAATTGATCTATCTTCCTTGAGTGCCATGGTAGTCCAGGAAGTATCAATGGTTTGACCATAACCAATAGATCTTCTGATATAACCATATTGACCAACAACCATGTAAACATTAGTTCCACCAACTGCAACTGAGTTGAAAGTGATTGTATGACCAAATCCAAGAGTATTATCGAACCAAACATCAGAACCAGCACTAAATGCGTATCTGGATCCACTACCAACTGTAATCGATACATTACCCTTTTCAATGGAGTTAAACGTAATAGTGGTAGAACCAATTCCAGAAGTTGTCTTCCAATCATTGATTGGATCTTTTGATTTAATTGCAGTGGAAGAAATGTTAATAATAGGACTGTCAGTATAAGCATATCCCGCACCAGCATTATTAATAACAAAAGAACTGATAGTTGAAGCGCTGGAGACAACTGCCGTTGCGATTGCTACTTGAGTTGCTCTATCTTCTACGATATAAATGTGTCTATCATCTTCTGAAATTGTGTCAAGTTCACTAAAGATTGGGAATGCATTATCAACGTAAATTTCAGTATCGCCAAGTTTTACATCATTAATCACTCTTGCATTTGGAACGATTCTTCCAGAAAGTCCAGGTCTAGATTTGGAAATAATAGAACCATTGATAATTCTATCAAATGTTTGTTTTTTCCAGGTCAAAGGTCTAACATTATCAGGATTGGTATCAATACCAACACTTGCGTAAGAGAACGTATCGAATTCGTCAGATGCTTTAATATCTCTAACAATTCTTTCAAATTGATCTCTATCAAAAGGATCATTTCTGTTCTCTGCAATAATAACACCATCACCTCTCTTAAGACTTTCTGGTGGAATTACAGTTTCAACATCAATACTGGATCCTCTGTAGAACATGACAGTACATGTTGAGTTTGGTTTTGGAGCCTCAGTGAAGATAACTCTAGATCCACGGAATTTGTATGCCTTTCTAGGTTCTTGGAGAATATCGTTAACATAGATGAATAGATTATTTTCAAGAACCAAGTCAGAACCATCTAGTTTCTTAAGACTTACGATGTCAGTAACTCCGTTCTCAGTTTGAGTTAGAGTAAACTTCTTCCTAATTCCATTGAATTGTGATGCGAAATTATCAAAGAGGATAAACTGACCAGGATAGAATCCAGCAAACTTATCCGTCTGAACTTCTTCCACTGTAATCTGAAACTCTTCAAAGGAACCTGCATTTGGATCTTGAATCAATCCAGGAACAATTAACACATCACCGACTTTATAAGCTCTTCCGTGATCATCAATTTCAAAATCTACAATACTTGAACCAACTCCTATCTTAACCTTTGCAGTTGCCTCAATACCAATACCAGTACTTATACCAGCATAGTGGAGATCCATATTTGAATATCCAGTTGGTTGAGTCACAAGGAGAGAAACTGGAGAAGATGCACTGTAACCAGCACCAACTTCACTCACAATGAAGGAAGTTACAGTACCACCAGCGCCCAGGACTGTAGTAATAGATGCCGCAGTTCCAACGATAGACGATGCAATACTTACTCCTGGTTTAAATTGATATCCTCTACCAGAACCAGTCAATTCAATATCATAAATTGTTCCTGGTTGACCTGTATAATCAAGAGTGCTCAATGATGCTTCCTGCAATACAAAGAACTTATTATCCCCAAAGAAACAATCAGTTGGATCACTAGGAACAGATTGAGATCTTACATAAGATGCTGTTCGTACATCACCTGGAGTTGATAACTTATACTCAAGTACCGCATCGAGAGTTTGGTCAACGATATACATGTAAGTGTCATTGTGAGCAAATGCAATTCCACTGACATTATCAAGCGTTGGTCCACCAGCAAATTCCGTAACACTATTTGTAGCATCAACTTGAACGAAAGTACTTAGTCCAACATTATAAGAATCAAGATCCCAAGGAGTGTTTAATTTAACCTGAATGATTCCATTCACATCAAGTACATAAACATACGATCCTGTAGAAGAAATACCAAGTCCTCTTGGTGTAACATCATTGTTTATTACAGTATCTTGAATAGAATTAAGATCAGTAGAAGAAACTGTATTCGTAGAGGTTCCTACATTTGTCGTATAATCATATGGAGTTGCAAGAGTTATTTTCTTGATAGACTTGTTTCCTGTACCAGTAAACCACAATTCAGTTCCATCATCATTGAATACCATACCATGTACGGCAGCATCATGATTGAAAGAAACGGATGTAATTCCCGAAACACTATCAATCGCCCATGCAGTCGATAAAGTACCAACAAAAATAGCATCAGGTTCACCCGTCTTATCTGCATAAAGAACTTTAGTACCATCAGAAGTGAATGTTAGTGCTGTTGCATCCTCAGCAGTTGAAGAAATTACAGTAGTTACTCCAGAAATACCATTACCAACACTTGCAATACCAGATGCAGCCAGAGGTGTTTGATAACCAAATCCAGTGGTGATTGCAACCTTAGAAATTCTACCTGCACTTGGAGTTCCTGTGAGGAATCTCAAAACGTTTGCAGAAGATCCATCAACAGTGAAGTCTTGTCTAGGACGTTGGAATACATTGTTGATAAAGACAAAAGGATTGTTATTGATATCAGTTCCTTTGTTTACATCGTTATATGCTGCAGTCGTAGTATTACCCTGAACCTTAAGAGTAAATTCAGTAGCTGCAATACCAGTAAATGCGAGGGAAATATCATCAAATACTACATTCTGATCTTCAGTTTTATCTGGATCAAATCTTCTGCTAAATGCTCTACCATTAAAAGTAGATCCCGTTTCAAGACCAACTGGACCAATTTTACCGTAAGGTGGAGTAGTGAAGAAGATAGTATCACCAACAATGTTGTAATCGCCACTCATGATCGTAGAAGCAGCGCCAACTGTATATGCTGCACCCACCGTACCAAGATAGTTTCTCTCAACTTCCAAGATATCGGTGCCTGCCGTACCAACAGACTTAATTAAAATATACTCATTATCAATATTGATAATATCATCAGTGACAAGTGAATTAATACCAACAGCAACCTGAATTAAGTTTGTTGTCAATCCAACAGCAGATCCAAGAGTAATTTCGAGATTCTTTCTCCTGAGTTGATTTTGGACAATACCGTCAATTGCAATACTGGTACTTGGATTAGGATCTTTGAGTTGAATAGTTGCAGTTCCTACACCAACAGAAGTAATATCAAATGGAAGTGCAGTAGATAATCCAGATAACTTGAATTCGGAATCACTTTGCTTGAATACGAAGACTGTATCTGGAAGGGTGTTTCTTCCAAGAATACTTGGAGTAAAAGTGATATTATCACCTGGAGCAACGCCGCCAAGATTTGTACCAGAAATCGTAACAATACCAGTATTAGTATATCCAGAACCACCCTTACTTACAGTTACATCCAGAATTTGTCCAGTATTATTTCTAGTGATAGTAAAGGATGCACCAGTACCAACTGTAGAAATACCAGGAACATTTGTATAAGTATTGTTGGCTTCCGTTTGAATTCCACTAGGTCCAACAGCAGTTACTGTAAATGTGTAGTCATTTGCAGGAGATGTTCCATTGAAGAATGTACCACCAATTGTTACAACTTCACCTACACCGAAGTTCTTACCAGCTTTTACAAGTGATCCAGCAGTAGAAATTGCAACTCCACTTGTGGGGTCATAAGTCACGATGACATCAACTACAACTCCTTCACCATTGGTAGCACCAGTACCAACAACATCATTGAAGAGTTGCGTATTTGGTCCTGCTGGTACAAGAACAGTTGCAACACCCGTCACGGTAACTGGTTGACCAATTCCATTATTCTTAACTCCACTACCAGAAATATTATCAACTTCCATGATGATATCTTTATCACCAGTTGTATATGAGGTAGTTGCAATACCAACTCTAGTTCCACCAAGAGGATTATAAATCATCTCTTGACCAGACTGGAAGTTATGATTTGCAAAGATAAAAGTATCATCTACCGTATTAACAATAGAAGTATCGGAAGAATCGAAAGTCTTCTTAAACAATGGTTGACCATCAGACTTAAGCTTGAATGATGATAAACCAACAATAATTCCACCCTTCGACAAAGAAGGATATGTAACAATTCCTGGGCCCTGATCTGTACCGATTCCAATAATATTGGTTGCAATACCAACATAAGTACGTAATGACTGTCTAACGTTAGCACAATCACCTGTACCAAACCCAACTGCGGGAATTGAAGCAAGACTACTGTTTCCAATTGCAACCGTCAAAATACCGACGAGAGACTCAATATCTGTTTGAATACTTGCGGTATATGCACTAGCGCCAACTCCAGGTTGAGTCAGAGGAACAATAGTATCATCAGTATAATACAGCTCATTTCTAACCGCTTTCTTCATGTAATCCATTGCGGATCTGAAGATATAAATGGACTCTGCTTCTTCATAAACAAGACCATCGGTCTTTTGATTGCCATTAGCATCAAAGTAGAACTTGGTATTCCTTACAGTATGTTGATTAGTATCATATGCGATATCTTGAGCAACTCCATCAACGATGTACTTAAGATCTCTAAAACACTTGGCAACACCAGTAGAATAAGTTCCAACATTTTCTGCAGGTAAAGAAGTGAGTGTCGCAATACCAATTGGTCCAGTTACAACAGCAGAAAGTGTGATAATCGTATTTTGGACATCTTGACATGCATTTAAGTCCGTATTTGAAACTGTCGTTCCAACACCATATATTGGTGGTCCTTCAGAAGCGGCATAAGTAACACCCATTCCGTTTCTGACGGCAAGTCTCATTTTGCTCTTCGCTTGATTGAAGAGATAATTGGTTTCTTCCGCCTTAATGACCAATTTGTCATTATCAGGCATCGGTCCATCGAAGTAATAGAGTGCTTCTTGACGTGCATATCTGTTACCACCAGTAAACAAATCAGTTGCAACTGCATCAACGAATCTGGCTAGAATATCTCTAGCTTTAGTTTCTTGAGTAGCAATTCCAGTGTATTGAGCTACACTAGCAGTATATGATTCATTAATGATTTGTTGTGTGTTTTCTTTGATTAACTTGTAACCAATTGCATATCTATTCTGTTCCTCATTGGCAGTACTACCTGGAATAATGAATGTTGGATAAGGAACAGCAACCGATGCAAGAGCCTTGTCAAGAATCTCTCTCTTGTTTTCAACAATAAGATCTCTTGCGTCATGATTAAGAACAAAATAATCATTTGCAGGATCTTGAAGAACACTCAAGTTAAAGAGTTGAGGCGTTCCTGTTTGATAATATGTTGGTGGTGTCTGGTTATTTACGACATATTGACCGAGGAAACGCAGATAATTAAATCCGTAGATAGTTTCAGTGGTATTGATGCCAATCGAGTTACCACCACTCCAATAAGAAGATGCAACACTAACAGTATGACTGTTTGAATTATACTTAAGATCGGAAGAAACTGCATCAATTAATCTACCAGTTTTCGCTTTAAATGCAGCTTCGTCATAACTTGCACTGGTGGAGAATGCAACATAATTATAATTTACTTTTGCAAGAACTTCGTCAATTAAGAATTGTCTATTGAGATCTAAAAGATCAGAAGCGTCTGCATAAGTTCCATCTAGTTGTTGTCTAGATGTTCCATCAAATTGATCATCAATATTATCAATCTTAATAACTTTATTTGTTTTACTTAAAATGTAACTCTTAATTGGAATTCCACCATCCATAAAGATCTTTTGTGTGGATCCATCTGGGAGTAAATCCTCCTCATAAACCATATTGAAGCCAACTCTATCACTAAAGGAAACTTCTTTATCAATGTTTACCAATAAAGAGGAAGTACTATCAACGACAACTGGTTTTAGGTTAGCGGACTTGGCAATACCAACACTTACTTCTGGATCAGTTGGTTGAGTAATAAACTCAAAATCAGAGAATTCTTTAAATCCAGAAGGATGGATTAAAGATCTTACTGGTTCTTTCCACTTATCATAACTTAGTTGGCTCTTAATAGAGTATGAGAACTTTTGATAGTAGAAATTGTCCGATATTCTTTGTTGGAAATCATTTAAAATTCCAACAGATCTATCAAGTTCTCCCACTTTATCTCTAGAAACTCCAAGAGTAGAACGCAAGTTGAAGATACTGAAATATTCTACAGTTCCAATAACTTTAGAACTTTCTCCAGTAAGTTTATCGCCATCTCGAAGTTGACCAAATGAATCTCCGACACGTAGCTGGTTGAGATCATTATCCCATCCACCTTCCATAACTCTACCAACAAAAGTTGGACCAGTAACTTTTTCTTTTGAGAGATACTTAACGTCATCTTTCAAAATCATTTCAAATTGTGGAACTTGTTTTTTATTAACAAGATATCCAAGAGTAATGCCGTCTTCATATACACCAAATGTTCCAGTAGCAATACCTGTCATATCATATGTGACGGTATTATTTGTAGTACTAATTCCAGTTACTTTGAAGAACTTGTACCCATATGCATCAGAGTTGTAGTTTGCTAAGTGATCTGAATCCGCAGTTAGCCTGCAACCTTCAACATAAACTTCATCACCAACATCAAAGGGGAATGCAGTAGTAACTCCTGAAGTTAAAATGTCTGTATTTGAAAGTTCTGCAGTTATTAAACTGCCATTAATCGTGAAGAAGTCAATATCATATCCCTGGGAATGGTGAATAGTTACAATATCAAGTGGTTCACTGAAATCAATTGCATTTTGAGCAACATCAACTTTGGTAATAGAACCACCTTCTAGTGTTGGGATTAACTTGATACTTGTATTATCAGGGACAATAAGAGTTGGTGTTTGATTATATCCTCTACCACCAGTTGTAATACCGATATAATCAATTGTTCTGATATCCTTAATACCCACAACTGATGGAGTACTTAGAAGTGGAGATAGGGTTGGATCAGTTGGATAATCAAATCCATCTTTAACTCTTTCATACTTCTCGACTTTACCAATATCATCAGAAATTAATTTGATATTTGCATTTTTTCCATTTACGGTTGTAATGCTTTCAATGATGGGAAGTCTGTCATATCCAACTCCTGCAAAGTTAATTCTAAGTTTATCAATAGGTCCATCTGCAGTTTTTGAAGTGGTTGTATAAGTTACAGTTGTGTTTGCGCTATTATAAGAAGACTTTTCAGAATCACTGGGTTTTCTCAATAAATTGAACAAGAAAGTACTATTATCACTTACAGTAACAAGATAATCCGTATTTAAAGAGTGAGGTACGATATCAATTTTGTTGGAACCTACAACTTCTAAATCTCTAGAAATTTGGTTTTTTCTAACATCAGTGGGTCCTTTTGGAATTAGGGTGTAATACAGTGCAGAGGGAATCAGACTATTTGTGGTCTTAATTTCTACCTTAGCATCGGCTTGCCCTGGAGTATTAGTTCTTTCAATTGCAAATCCATCTTCAGCATTACCAATGAGTTCTAATCTTCTAGTGAAATCTGGATCTTCATAGAATTCAAGATCCATTTCAGAAATACTTGTATCTGAAACATCAAAAGAAATAGTATCGTTTTTAATAAATCTGAGTGGTGGATTTATTTTGTAAAGTTCGTGATCAGCTCCACCAACACTATCAATACTAATAACGATGCCTTTATCAATATCACTGAATCTTTCGGTTAATTTGATTTTGTCTTTATCAGTTTTGAATACATAATAAATTTTATCATTAGAAAGTCCAGTAGCTGGAGTGGTTGCTTTATAGACTACTTTTTCTCCCTGTTCGATTTGTTCACCAGAAAGGTCAATCGTATTATCGGATATTGAAATATCACTACTTCCAAATGATATTGGACCCGTAATCATTTTTCTAATAACGGGGTTATAAAATACCGATATACTATCAACTTCTCTGTTATTGATAGAGAAAGTAATTCTATCACTGGAAGTCAATCCATGACTTACTGCAGTACCGACAGATGCACTATATCTTTCAATAGTTCCAGTAATTTCTGAATTAGTAGTAGAAAGAGAGTGTGCAGCACCCACCAGAGGGAAACTAGAATCAAAGTTTACAAATTCTGCAGCATTTAATTGTGTGCCGATTCCAGTAGTTGAAGTAAATCCAATGGTAGAAATACCAACATGATCTTTTCCAAGATTAACTGCATATACAGTTTGACCATCAGAAAGTGGTATGGAAACACCAGAACCAACGTTGTTGATGTATAGAGAAGTACCAGCAAGTCCTACATGATATTTTAATTCTTGTCCTGTAAAGAATTTGTGTTCTGGAATATAAATTGCACTCTTTGGTACAGTTCTATATTCAACAATAGTTCCACCAACTCCCAATACACTTCTAACAGATCCCGTGGTTCCAGTTCCTACTGTAACTTTTGGATCAAAATAAATTACTTCATTAGTATAAACGTAGTCATTTGGGATTTCATCTGGGCCAATTTTAATTTCAAAGACAGTTGGTTTTAAAGTAATTAGATGATTATCATTAAACGCTGTATGAATTCCAGGATATTGAAGTCTATTAATATCAAAAGAATTATTCTTTGGATCAATTCTAATAATTCTGCAAATTTCCGTACCAATTCCAATCATGTCTTCGACACGGAATCCACTTATATCATTTACATAAATTGTCGTAGTTACACCAGTAGCGCTGATCATATCAGCAGTCAACTTAGTAGTTTTGTTTCTTATAGAAACAGATCTATTACCTTCAATAGATTTGGAAGAAGTTGTTGAAATTCCAGAAACATTGATAATTTCATTATTTAAAATTTCATGAGGATCTGTAAGTTTACACTCAATGGTTTCCGACTTTTTAAGATCAAATACTACACCAGAAGTTACAGTTTCATTTACAGAGAATGAATTTACAGTTTTACCTTTGATCTTTGAAACAGCAATATTTGCACCACTACCGCTTTCACCTCTATTTTTAATTACAAGTGTATCACCAGTTTTATAGTTATCCCCTGGAGAGAAGACTGCAGTGTCTTTAATACCAGATGTTCTAATTTCAGAAACTCTAAATTCTTGTTTGAACTTTTCATCAACTTTATCAATTGGTCTGTACTTAGAATTATTTGAGGTAATGTAATACTGAGATACATTCCTAGTTAGACCATGATCCGTAAAATCAACATCTTGATTTATTGAAGGTAAGAAATTTTCTTCAATGGGTTGTGAGTGGAAATAAGGTCCAATTAAATATGGGAAAGTTGGTTGAGATCTTCCACTTTGATCCGTTGTTTGGGAAACAAAGTAGGCATAAACTCCATCAGGATACTCTGGTGTTTTGCAATATCTTCCATTACTTTCATCTAGATCTCCAGTTCCAGTATAAACATAATCATTAACAAAGAATCCAGCAATAAATTTGGGATCTGTTGGTCTTACTCCAGGAGTATTATCTACTGAAACTTCATATCCAGCCTGTAACTGTTTGATACCTCCACCAAGAGGATTTTGATATCCATATGGTCCATAAATTGGATTGCCATCATAAGCAAATCCTATGATGGGAGAGTGTACTTTATCGTTAGGAGTTTCTACATTATTTTGAGTAAAGTTATCACTCAATTGAACTCTAAGTTTTTTAGGAACAAAGAAATTAACGAATTGAAGTCCTAAAGATTCATTTCTACTTGGAAGTAAGAATCCATCATCTTCATCAGAGAACTGATCTTTCAGTTTTTCTACTTGATTTACTTTCCAATTAGTTACATTGCCCAAGAACTTGGCATTCCTACCTCTAGCTTCAACGGTAAGTACAGTATTGGCATTATTGTAACCCACACCACCATTAAGAACTCTGACCGATGTAATCTTTCCATCTTCAACTGTAGGAACTAGATCGGCAAAATTACCATCTCCAGTAACTATAATGTCCGAATCAAGTCTATATCCATGACCTCTATTAATAATCTTAACATCTACAATAGTACCATCAACAATGATGGGAGCAATTAGAGCTTTAGAACTAATTTGTTTAGTTCTTACATCAGGTCTTCGATGATAGTTGAATTGACTGGTACATCCATATGAAACCCCACCATCTTCCACAAAAACATCATCAATAGAACCTAAAATCTTAGCTTCCAATTCAGGAACTACAATATCAATATCACCTTGTTCAGAAGTAGCGTTTATAGTGATAGTAATTTTTGGATACGCAAAGGTATGAGTGCCAACTCCAATATCAGTAAAGTTAACGTAGTTACCTTCAGTATAATTTGATGTTGGTTCAATAGTTCCTGCAACAGAAACTCTAAATTGATTTGCATTAATTACTGAAATATAGTAATCAGAAGTTGTACTCATTCCAGATAGAGGAGTACCTGAAGAAGAATAATGAACTATATCTCCATTATTGAATCCATGTTTTCTTGCATAAATGTAAGAATCATACGTATTAATACCAGCAGCACTACCAAAACTATTTTCAGATGGAATTTTAACAGCTCTATTTGAATATCCCTCTCCCTTCTCTTTCACATAAACAGTACTTATAGTATTTTTTACAGTTAAACTCTCAATAGCATGAAAACCAGAACTAATTCCAGTAATACTGATTGTATTAATACCAGAAGTAGCGTCTTGTGGTGTACTGTGGAGTTTAACGATTTGGGAAGTTGGTGTAGAAACATAATAATGTGCATCACCAACTAAACCACCAATATTGGCGTTTTTATTACTGTTATAGATGACTTCTTCACCAATTTGTAAGTTATGATTTGATCCGAAGTTAATAGTATTTGCAGCAATATCAATGCCAGGTTGGGTTGGTTTGAATTGAAGAACCGTTCTAGTCTTAACTAAGTTTGATTCTAAAACACAACCAGTACCATTACCACCTTTGATAGAAATTTCTGGTTTGGTTGCATATCCAACACCAGCTTTAAGTACTTTAATTTCTTGAACAGATCCACTTACATTAACATGCGCTTTACATCCAGTTCCCTGAGAGTCAACAATTTCTAATTCTGGTGGGTTAATAACATCATAGTCTTCACCAGAATTAGTAACTTCAATATCAGTTAGTCTTCCGTAATAAACATTTTCATCAAATAAAGTTGGTGATAATACTTCAGCACCATTGCCGAGCATCCCGATATACTTATTATCAGTGGATCTACGGTTCTTGTCATCAAAGAAAGTTTTTTCTTCTTTTAAACTAAATTTTTTGAATAATTTTTGATTCTTTATCTCCTTATTTTCATAAGAAGCTCTGAAAAGTTGACCAACAACTCCGCTACTAGGAGTAAATGAGACATGTTTATTACCAAAAGCATCTGCCTTACTAAAGGATAAGGATAACTTATCATCGCTGATATAACTTACAAAATAATATCCAGTATCTACACCAGTAACAGAAGAATCAGTGGGTACAAAATAAACATTTTCGCCATCATAGAATCCATGATCTGTTGAATCAATGACTTCGGTTGTATTTACACCAACAATAGTTAAATCCTTTCGAGTATCGGTTGCAAATATTTCATAGTTTGGTAGTCCAGTAGATGTTACATAAAAATTCTTTTCATCGGGAGTAATATAAGTGTTTTGAACTCCTGTAGGAATTTTAGATATGTAATCATATTGACTTGTATAGTGCTTACCTTTGGTAACTCTTTTTGATAAGATAATAGAATCTGTAATAGTATGATTTGGTGTTGTAATCTGTACTACTACTTCTTGAGCATATTTCTTTGTTTCACTACCACTTGGATATACAATATCAATAATTGTTCCATCTGAAGTTTTATCAAACTTATCAGAAAGACTTACATTCTCACCAATGTAAAAAATAATCGAATCCAATAAAGTAACTCTGTACTTGTTGGGGTCTACCTGATTTACCGTATTAATGTTGTGATCTGTAGGAATGTTATAGAACCAACTATTAAACTCTCTAAAATCTCTAAGATCTTTACCAAATCCAGAAAGAGTTACACGATCATTTACTTTTAGATTTGAAGTGTTACTAAAATCAATACTATCTACAACATTTGTAAGTAAAAAATCTACCCTAGATGTTTGACCAAATCCAATATAACTGTAGGCAAATTTATCTTCAACAATAGAAGAGTTTACTTCCAACTCAGCACTAATTCCCTGACATCCCAAAAACTGGTTGACAGTTTTATCGGTGTAAGATACATTGATATAAAAGTTAGAACCTTTTGGTTTTATGTGAACGTTGCCGGATTTTGAAAATCCAACGGTAGAGTCTACTAGAATAGTGTCAGACCCCGCTGGAACGTCCTCTAACAGTTTTGTTTTTCCAGATGCCTCAAAGAGGTTGTTAAAGTCCGCAGAGTCCAGTGAGACCTCATAAAAGTCCTTTCCATCAATAGGTCTATACTCAATGTTATAGATGGAAGATGATACTGTGCCGATTCCACTTATGTCCTGAAAAAGGGGACTTCCTTTGATAAGTAAAGGATCTCCCCCACTTACTTTTTCTAGGAGAACATTTTTAGTAATAAAATAATTATTATCTGAAGGAATTAATGTAAAATCTTGTGGTTTAATAATTTCAATATCTTCTCCGAAGAGAAGTTTAAATAAAATTTTATATGAAGTATCTGTTCCTTTAGACTTATAAAAGTCTTTTGCTCTGGTTAATATATTTTGAATGTCAAGACCTTCAAAGAATTCCCTATTTTCAAATCCAGGAAGAAACTCAGATTTGAACTTGATGAAGAATTCTCTTAAAAATAAATTACTTAAATTATAAACAAGTACACCAGAAGAGTGAGAATCTGTTGTTGTTGATGAAAAACTTAAAAATTCAGAATTATCTGCAGATTTAATAGAATCAATACCACTAAAACCTCTTGAACAACCTTCAAAAGTTGTTGCTGTTTTAGTTTTATAGTGAATAATTTCATCATCAATTTTCAACAAACCATTTTTATCTGGCCAACCTTCAGTACTAACTACCGAGATTGTACTAGTAAAAATAGTTAGATCACTCTGCAATACTGTATATGGAATTAAATTTTGAGTAGTAAACTCCTCAATATTTTTATATCCCTTTAAATTTACCGCAAGGTCAGCCGCACCACCCCTATAGTCCAAAGACTTATAGTATTGTTTAAGAAAACTAGTAAACGTAGGAGAATCCTGAAGTAGGAAATCAGGAATCAGAGATTCGATAATCTCGTTGATGCTAACTCTCTTTTCTGTCATTTTATCTCGTGAACTGTCCGTTTAGGTAGCTAGATGTAGGAACAAACAATGTTGCAGCGGTATTCTCGCCAGAGGTAATAGTATCCTCCACTGTATTTACCACAGAATTACCAACGTCAATTTGGAGATATAAATCTTTCAATCCAATAACATCATTTGAATCTGGAACTGCCTCAACTTCAATAACATTGCTATTTAACGCAGTAGATTCTATGTTTACAACATCCAAAAGAATTTCACCTTTAATGTAATCAATAGTTCCTGCATTAACTTTAACAATTGATGGGATGTTGTTCACCAACTTGAAGAAAAATACTCTTCCTGAACTATCATTTTCAGCAATATCTCCCATGTAGAGGGTATCATTTACTCCAGAAATTTTAAATCCAGAAGATTTAATAGAATATCCATCTTTCTTGATGTAAATTCTATTTCCAAAACAAACTTCATATGTTGCAAAAGTATTAAATGCAGGAGACATATCTCTACGCATTTTCACTTTCGTAATGTTTGATGTAATTGCAGAATCAGTTGCATCAACCAAAGCGTTAATCTTAGAATACTTAACTCTTCCACCAAAATTATTTGTATCACTAGATTTTGAATAATTTGTTAAAGTATTAAGTACTTTTGTTCTAATTTCAGAAACATCAGAAGTTTGGTTCTTGTTATAGTAAATTGTAGTGTCAAATTCAACAAACAAATACTTAAGATCAATAAGTTCAGGTTTGATACCTGCAATAGAGTATTGTTTTAAAGATCTTGAAATTTCTTCCTTTGTAATCTGAGAAAGAGTGTTTGCTCCTCTGGGTTTGATCGAAATAAACACTTTTCCATACTCTGGAGGATCTAACTCCTCTCCCCCGTAGGCAGTCACAGAATCAACGTTGGTATAAATGTATGGAATGAGTCCTTTATAGTCACTGGCGGTCACGGCACGGAACTGTGCGGAGTATACACGGGGCGCCAGGTACTTAATAGAGTCTAAACTTTCAATATCATCGCCATTTTGAGCTTCAGAGATAGTTCTCAACTGAGAAATACCCGATGTAATTGGATTTGCGTTATTATCTTTTAAAATTCCAGAAAAAGTAAAGTTTTTAGCTCCATTTCCTTCTCTACCATTACTTACGATATAAGTTACTTCAATAATCGACCCAGAAGATGGTTTTTTACCCAAAATCCCGTCTCCAAAACGGACTTCATACTTTTGATCAGTAACTTCTTCCAATAAAAAGAGTCTTGAGTTGCCATCAACGTTCAAAATGTCCTCATAAAGAGCATATTGTTCCGTCACATTCGTTTTTACCTTGACTCTAACTGTAGTAGTGTCAATATTTGCGTTTGGGAGGATAAATCTCTGATTTGGGATAGAAGAATCTACAGTAAAAGTGTTTGTTACAAAAATTCCTTCATAAATTTCCAAATTATTAAAAGATGCTTCCCCTTGACTATCAACTAAAGTGGTAAAATCTTCAGGAATTGAATAAATGTAACTAGTATTTGTTAAATTACCTAATGCAACCTGTCCGGCTTGAAGAGTAACCGTTCTAACATCAGTTGTATTAGTCAAAATGATGTTAAAAGCAGTTCTAGCACGTGCTGAACGTACTGATCTAGGTGTATAACCAATATTTCTAGCAAGTGCAACAACATTTTCTCTCAATGTTGCACTATCAAGGAACACTTCATTCACTGTCATGTTCGTATTGAACGCAGTGATGTATGAGTTATACGCCAATAGGTCAATTAAGACCGAAAAATTAGATCCTTCAAAGTCAAAATCACTAAAATCGCTACTGGATCTAAGATAATCTTTAATTTGGGTTCTTAGATCATTAAAATCTAAGTTAGTAAACTGATTAAAGGACATTAGATTCTAGTGGGTTCTAAGATAAACTCTATTTCTTGTGCTGGAGCGGGTATTCCAACGATATCATATTGAATTTTTATACGCAATTCATTTGAATCAGTTTTGAACTGAATATCAACCCTTGGTTCTGCAACTCTTGGTTCAAAGTTTTCGAGTAAAGTCTCTATTTCAGACTCAAGACTCAATGCAAGAGCAGGTGATCCAAGATCAAATAGTGCATCTTTTAGATCAGTACCCAATAAATTATTAAAGAATCGCTCACCAACTCTAGTTTTCACTAGATTCATAACAGATTTCTTAATAGCATCCTCATTTCTAAGAGGCAATATGTCATTAGTAACAGGATTTCTCGTAAATGTAAGACTAATGTCTTTAAATTGACGAGATGTTTTCCTGTATTTAAACGACGAGTTGTCTATGTCCCTAAGTCCTAAGGCCATTTAATGCTATCAAAAGGTCTTAATATATGTATAAGACTATTTGGAAGATTCGTAATCCAATACTTCCTCAATTAACTCTTTTTTCGCTTGATAAGGACAAGGATTCTTCACTTTTTCAATCAATTTAACGTCATCACCCAAAACTTCATTCAAATAATCTTCATTCCAGTAGTTATAATAGTCAGTTTTTGCTAATTTTTTACGCATTTGTGCAATCTTTCTCTTTGATTGACACAAAATAATGTTAAGTTTTGAATTATTTGTCTTGATTCCATTAATATAAGTGTTTTCACATGACAAATCTTCTACAAACCAATAAAGAGGATACTCTTCGTTATATCTTTTCACCCATTTGCGGACTTTTGCAGGTTTCCAAAAGTCTTCAACAATAAAAATGATGACATCATACCCAGGTTCGGGTACAATATCATCAATACCAATATCTTTAATTAGAGTGTCAGATCCAGATGCATAAGGGCAAATGGCAAAACCACCTAATTCTTTGTGTTGAACAGAAAGTTGTTCAATCCATTCATGGACATAAGATTCACGTTCAGTCATTAGATCATCCTGCTGCTAGAGGTGATGCAGTATTTTTCTTGGTTTGAGAACGTGCTTTTGCATTTTGTGCAACATCGTACTTTGCATCCAAAGTTCCTTCTGGAGTTGCTGGTGGTTGATCTGCTGGATTGGGTCCTTTTGCTCCCATAATACACCTATAAGTTACGTTACAGGTATTTATCGATAATTTTACTAATCTCAACAGCGAATCTTAGATTTCCTCTTTCACTCATGTGACTAAATCCGCCACAACGAAGTCCATATCGATTATCTAAAGGATTTGGAGGATATTCTGCATATGGATCAGAAGGATTTACAAGATCGGGTGGATTATTTGGATTCGTAATGTGGTAAGTTGATATAAAAGTTTCTTTACTGTCACCATCAGAATAATTAAAGAACTGATGATGTTCATCCCAATATATGTGTAAGACATTATAATCTTTCAAGTCATCCATCATTCTTTTGCAGTTCTTAAAAGAATGATCTTCACTGCAGTACAAACAGACCAAGATACGAGCAGTATGAAAAACAATTACATAACCATATTCATCTCTATCTAAAGTGTTGTGAACATAATGAGAAATGTCACCCTCACCAGAGCATGATACTCCATAAGAGTGACACTCAACATCTAGTATGTTTGCTAAAAAGTAAATCCAAGACCCACCTTCACAATCTGGCATTCTATTTGATTGTGAATTTTCACCAATTGCTGCAAAACTATCACCATAGATTGCAATCTTTGTTCTTGGTTTTTCTACCAGAACTTTTTCTGCAATGTATTTGCCTTTGATTCTATCAATGAATGCCTCAAGAGTTTCACGTCCCGTTTCGTCAGTTACTTGACCAGGGTACGTGAAATCTGACATTGCAGCACCAGGTGCTCTAGCAACATTCTTATCAAGCATCAACGACCTTGACCACGATATGCTTTCTTCTTACCGTTACGCGAAGATGCTGAAAGTTTCGTGTTCGGTGAATTACCTTGACGAGTTTTCTTCGGCCTCCCAGGCATGAAACCATCTTTCACCAGACCCACTTTCGACTTAACTGCCATAATTAAAATACCTTAGAATACGTTTGCGATTTTTTTGCGGTTTTTGACGCGCCGAAACGCGCCGATTTTTTATCAAAGAATACGAGTCTTCTCATGACCCACACGGATCTTCGGATCACACCAGATCTCGAAGCCCTTCTCTTTCGCATCAAGACAGAAAGATACGTCCTCGCCGCACATGTCTTGAACTTCACCAGAGTCAAACACCTGCATCTTCGGAGCAAACCAAGGATACTCCAAGTTCTCAAAGACGCCGTTCTTAATCAGAACCCATCCAAAACCAGTGTAGTCAACTGTAAAGGGTTTGCGACGTTTGCTCATGGTCTCACCAGTTTCATGGTTCATCACACCACCGTTGTTCTTGAAGTCATCTTCTTCAAGCCAGTGAGCAACGGAAGTGGTGTTCCCATCTTCAGTCATATACCAACCTGCTGCAATATCTTTGTCCATTGCAATCAGACGATAGAAAGACTCAGTGTTAAAAACAATATCAGAGTCAATCCAAAGTTGATAATCATACTTCAGTTTACCATCCCAAGGAATCTGCTTCGGACCACGGAGAACATTCGCACCTAATACTTTACAACGTGCAAAGTTAACCATGGACGAATAGTCCTGAGAAATTTGAATGCTACCACCGTTCTGTACAATATCAAAACACAGTGATACGAAGTTCTTCAAATAGATGTAAGATACTCCACGACCAGGAAGACAGAACACAATGTTCTTACCTTTGATCATCTCCTTGGCTGCTTGAAGATCAAACTCATCTTCCTTTTTCTTGACAGCAGGAGCTTTCGCTTTAATTGTAAATCCTTTAGACATTAATTTAGAATTGCAATGTTGTTATTCTACCACCACAAATCAATTCATGCAATGGTTTCTGGGTTATTTATCAGTTCGTGAGTAACCTTGGAAAACCTTAGATCGTATTCAAGATTGCACGCCGCTCTGACCATCTCGATCTTATGTTGTAAATCACACTTCGTTACATTCTCAGCAACTATGTGACCGTCAACTAAGATTTTATACAAGTTCATCTTCGATAATTGTAAGTAGGTCTTCGATCTCTTCTCTGAGTGAATCGTTAGTGATCAACTCTAAGTCGTTCTGAAGACGATACTCTATACAATCTACGAGGACCTCCTTGTCATAGAAGTCGAGTTCTAGTTTCATTGTAGACTCTTCAATCATCCTCAAATGTTATATAGACAACAGGTTTTTTGAGCGGACCCTGGCACTCGGAATTTTTTTGGGCAAAATTTTTTTTACTTTTTCTTAGGTAGTGTTCGTTTATCTATCTTAGAACCACCCTTTGGTCCGTTATGAATCCATTTGGGCATTTTTTAATCTCCGAAAAATTTTTTTACCTTCGTGATATTTAGATCGCGATTTGGGTTCGTTGTAGGTTAGGGTAGTTAGCGTTTTTTAAAACGGGGGTTACGCGCCCGCGCGCTAACACATAAGAACGCGAATTAACTGCTCAAACTGTACTCCCCGAGAGTATCATAAACCCTCGGAGAGTTTCTGTCAACTACTCACATAACTTGGTTGCATTTGTTGTTATTAGTGACCCCAGGAGTTCCAGCAACTGAACCGTGCATGAATGAACCCTTAGGAGCAGCATTGGACCACGCACGTTTGCCGCTCAGTGCTTTCACACCTCTCTTGGAAGGTTTAAGCACAGTGTACTTAATCTGTCCCTGAGTATCAGCAACCAAGAGGTCGAGTTTAGTAGCAGATCCGAGTTCAGAAATGGTCATGAGAAAGTAGCGAAGTGTTCGGAGAGTTTGTGAGAATTAACCGAGACGCATTGAGGAGAAGAAAGGTACAACAGTGAGACCCTGGACAGTGTTCATTTGGACGAACCAATCGAAGTTCTTCGCAAACACTTTGTCACCACAATCACCGTGTTCTGAGAGAATAGCATTCAGACGTGATTTGGTGGTGTTGGACTGCCAACCACCGTCAAAGAGACGAATGAAAGTGTCACCCACTTCGGCAATCTTGTTACCGTGGAGGAACACGGAAGACACGGAAGTTTCCTCGTCGAAAGTAACAGCGGTGTTAGCAGACTGCCAGTTCTGGTTGTTCTGAATAGCAGTGTTCATTTGCTGTTCAATCTTACGCATGAGAGTCGAGAAGTGGTGTTCCTTTGACTCTTATAAGATACCCGATTCTGAGGGTCTCGGCGCATACCTTGTGCAGCTTATCAAAGTGGTTGTGAGCTATTGACTTTGAAACTCATCCATGGTAAGCAGATAAGGACTCTGAGGCATTTGAGCAACTTAAGGGGACTGATTGAAACTCCACAGAGTCATTGTACATTGTATGAGTAAGCTATGGCAACTCTCGGAGATTCTCGGAGTAATTATGTGCGAGACTCGTGACTTTTTCCCGTGGGTGTACTTGACTTTTTTGCGAGTTTGTGATAGCGTGCGCGCTAAGATCACAAGTCCTGAGCACATTTTAACGAACGAAATAAATCACGCATATATGTTTTTTAATACATTTATTTTTAATCTCTTAAATACACTCCCCAGTATATTCGGAGTGACTTCGGAGCAACTCTAAGCGTTAAACATACGTTTCAGTCAGTGTTACTATCTCTCTCATAAGTGCATGGTAATCACTATCATTGAACAAGGTGTAATCACGAATCAATTCATATACTTCATTGTGTACTGGTTTGAGTAACTCAATCTCATAACTTTGCCAATCACAACCATCGAAACTCATTCTTGTGTTGTTATCAACCTCTGTATATTCTAACTCTTTCACATAACACTTACCCCATGCTTTTACCTGTTCATCATGTTTACGTTTCTTCCTAATGCTCTTGTCTTCTTCTTCATATTTGTTTGAATGTGTTGGGTAACCAGTCTCCCAATAAGCAGGCAATGTTGGCGTATAATAACAAGTTGTAGGTAAAGATTCGTCGATATTAAATCTCTCTCTAACCTTAAGATCTAATTGGTTAATGATACTCTTATCTGAATATGTGTTCTTCCAATGTACTATATCAACTGTTGGTTTGATGTTATAACTGTGCATAAGTGCCAACTCTTCGAGATTACCTTTCGGCATATTATCTCTTGGTTGTTTTCTTGTCTTCTGTCTTTTTGTATAATTCGTGTGTAGATACGTTTGCAGATTATCGATTGATTTGTAACGTCTACCTAACTGAAGATTTGAAATGAT
>BCSF01000210.1_pt1 | contig 26327 bp, 29 predicted proteins | sample 1016431 | NCBI WGS metagenome assembly BCSF01 (sample SAMD00045685;SAMD00045686;SAMD00045687;SAMD00045688;SAMD00045689;SAMD00045690;SAMD00045691;SAMD00045692;SAMD00045684;SAMD00045690;SAMD00045691;SAMD00045692;SAMD00045684;SAMD00045685;SAMD00045686;SAMD00045687;SAMD00045688;SAMD00045689, study... | reverse complement strand
AATCTTTAATTTGTGGCTGTTCTATAAATTCTTCCACGTAGTTCTGCACCTGCTGATAAAATCATGTTATTTTTTTTATAATAAATAGTTTAATCTAATACCTTCTTCTAGAAGGATCACTTTTAAGTACTGCTTTATCAGCTAACTTAGATAACTCGTTAAATACTGTTGTATACTCTTTTTCTGTTTTAATAACAAGATTGCTATGTTGAGACGATAGATTAAAGACGTAGTTTTTAACTTCTTTTAACTCTTTTATTAATTCCCTACGTACTTCTTCAGGTCTGCTCTCTAATTTTCTCGTACTATTAGCTAGGTAGAAATGCATTTCTTCATACATTTTCTTAAAAGATTCAAAAGTTTCCTTTATCTCTTGCTCTTTATTTTTAAATTTAATTTCTACGTTTTCGTGTTTTATTTCAAACTGCCCTAATAGGTTTTTTATAGCAGCTGAGTTATTATTCCAGTCTTTTTCGTATTTTTGATATGCTTCAGTAATATTCTTTAATTTGTCAGAATATTGTGTATAGCTGTATTTAAATTTTTCGAGTTCTGCTTCTGTTTCTTCTATTACTTTATTAATATTTGCTGTACTATTACTTTTTTGTTTAATTAATAGTTTAATATAGTTATTTTGATTTTTTATCTTTTTATTAAAGTATACTACAGAAGTAATAAAAGAAATGTAAAAAATAGTAATTAAGAAGTATACCATTATAGTGAATTTATAAAATGAATTGTCCAAGCTACTAGCCCGTTAAGTTGCAAAGCTACTAAATTCCACTGTTTACGGGAAAATACCTGTACCAGTACACAGCAAAATCCCATAATAAATAATATAGGTTCTACAGTCCATTGCCCAGCAATTAGAAAACCTACTCCCATATATCCTACCCTGCTTGCCATTCTTTCTGCAGGTGTAAGTCTTCTATCTTTTACTAAGTTTCTAAGATAGTAGTTCCATAAACTATTTTTTCTTTTCATAAGCCTAGGTCTTTTCTAATATCTTCTTTTACTACTCTTAGGTACTTAATACGTTTTGCATTGGTTACAAATGGAACTGACCAAAATTGCTTAGTTTTAGTCCATCTATTTAAATTCCAACCAAAAACAAAAGTATATACGCCCATAACTAATCTTAGTTTAACTGAGTTAAGGTATAATGTTACTACTGGAAGTTTTGGAGCTCCATGTGTAATGTAGGTCCTTACTTTTTTATTTTTAAAAAATGGTTTTGGATAAGCATATTTCCCTACTATTGGTACAAACTTATAAGCGAACCCAGGAGTAAATACTTCATCAAAAAACATTTCCAGTTTAGGTGTTAACCTGAACCACCAAACAGGTGATACAAAGTATATATGAGTTGACCAGACAACTAGTTCTTTATACTCTTCTATAAGACCTTTTTTATCTCTATGTAACTTATCTTCATATAAATCTATTACTTTATAGTTTGATTTATACCTTCTCATTTGTCTTATGATAGTTTTAAAAATACCATTATAACAAAATGACTTTTGATCAGGATGTCCTATTATGACTAAATGCTTAGTTCCTTTTTTCACTTTATTTTACTTAATTCATTTTGTACTTCCATCCAGTACCCAACAGTAGATTTTTTAAGGTACCCTTTAGGACCTCCATTCCAGGTTCTGGATATGGTTTCAAAATTACTATTTGGATGATAGAATTCTCTCCATATATTAAACATCTCTATAGACTTTTCTCTACTATACCTGTCTTTAAGTTTATACTTTTTATCAATTTTACGTATCTTTAAAATACGGTTTACTTCTCTAACCATTATAGGACGAATTTGCAGTACACCAACAGAAGGACCTTCTTTTAATCCAATATCTCCGTGTATATCCTCTATTCCTTCGCTCTCTACCTGTATTAATGCCTCTATAAGATTATCATACTTTATTTCCGGTATAGTTATTTTTGCAGGTTTTACAACTATCTGTAAAGGTACTGCTTTAGTCCTAGGTTTCACATAGTTTTTATAACTTACTAAAAAAAAGCTTGAAAACAGAAATGAGATTACTATTATCTTTTTCATACTGGAAAGTATTAGTTAGATGTCTGACCGTAATTACTTACTTTTGTGAGAAGCCAGGCTTGACCAGCTCCTCCTGCATTATCAGGTTTCATTACTATCATTTGAGTTCCTTTCAAATAAAATAGTAACCTATATTCATCATTTTCCTTTTGAACATATAGGTGTTTTTCTTCTATAAAAAATGTGCCTTCGGCTACTTCTCTACTACCGTCTAATTTAGTAATTCTTAGAAATTTATCTCCTTCCTCAAAATAATCCATATAAATTATAGTAGCTCCATCCCAACTAGACCAAGTACCGTATATGTTTTCATTACTAGAGTCAAAACCTATTTTTGTATTTTCAGATGTTTGTGCAAATAATGCACTAGCACCCATAAGTGTAAATAAAACTATAGCAAGTATAGCTAAGAATGTAAGTGAATTTCTATTTACTCTTTCTTTTCTATTCATAACATTTAATTTTAGTTGACCGAGGAGGGACTCGAACCCCCGTCTTTTCTGACCTTACTGTTTTTTACGATCGAATTATTATACAGTAAGTTAAGCCAGAATCCTCTACCTACTGAGGTACTCGGCATTTTTGTTAAGCTGAATACTCAGCTAGTACTTTTTTAACATGAGCTTCTGCTACTTTGTAATCAACCACTCCAGTTTCATCCTCATATTGTACAGGATCTTTTCTCCCCAAAGCAATAAAAGCCTCAATCCTCTCAACACTAGAAGCAGACTTATAATCGGAATTTCCACTAGGATAGGGTTTGTACGATGTATTAGTTCTTTTATAAACTTCATCAAAGTCAATACCTAAAATTTCACATAATTTTTCTCCATCTTGTAAAATACCAAATTTATCAGTATCTAAATAAGGTGTAAAGTACCCTACTCTATCTGCGTCCCAATTGCCAATTCTAAAGGCGGCATCATCTGCATCTCTAAATTCTTGTCTACAATCAGGATAAACAGCATGATCACCTGCATGAATACCTAAAGCAATATCACAAACATCTTCTGTTTTATTTGCTACAGATAATGCTACTGCTTGAGTAATAGAAGCAAACATTTTATTTCTATTAGGTACAACTGTTTCTTTCATATTATCTTGCTCATAATGTCCTTCTGGTACATCATCTCCACCTGAAACTAAAGCTGAATCTAGTAAATCTACTAATCCATCTAATTTAATTTGACGATAATTTACTTTGTGACCTTTACTTGCAAGGTAATCAATTAATGATTGAGCTCTCTCTAGCTCTACTCTGTGTTTTTGACCATAGTCAAATGAGATACCTGTTACGGTATCATATTTCTCAATAGCTCTTAACAATAGGGTGCTGCTATCCATTCCACCACTTAAACTAACTACACAATGTGCCATAATTTATTTATTTAAAATTTGCCAGGTATTTTGCGTATAGGCTAACGCTGAAATATAAAATAAATATAGTAAAAATATTTCTAAAATACAACTTTACTTATATCTGTTTTTTCTATTAAATCTATCTCTGCTAATGGTTCCTCTGCTAAAACTTTTTTAATTACTTCTTTTATTTCTTTTCCATCTACAATCCACTCTTCTCCATCAACTTCAACTCTCCAATAAAAAATATCTATAGGAACTGACATATTAATCAATATTAGTTAGATTAGACATTTTTTCTTGAATTTCTTTCCATTCTGCAATATATCCTTTTATAGAAGTATAATGATTACTTTTACCGTTTAATAATTCTCTACATACTGCTTTTAACGCAGCATTAAAGTTACCTGGGTAGCATATAGTTTTTATGTAATGAGTATCATTTTCTCCTTTAATAACCCTTTCGTAAACTGTGTAACCTCCTGAGGATGATTTAGCAATAAAAAAAGGTTCCATTACTGAGTCTTCAATAACTGTATCCCCGTCTGGGATCGAATCTGGTCTTCTTAGCATAACTTAATTTTTAAAAATTTATTTCCAATATAACTGTATCATTACTATAATAAAAGCTAGTAATAATGTAACTCCTGTTTTTAAAGTAATTCCTTCATCCAAATGAATATAGGTACAAACTGCCATAACTATCATGCCTGTAGAAAAACCTATTAACCTACCTGGCCAAAGTAATCCATTAAATCCTGAAACTATGTATTTAGAAGCGTATATTAAAATATAGCTGATGGGTATTCCCATACACGCCATCAGTAGTGGTCTTTCTTTTGCCCAATTATTAAAAAATTGTGAATTAGTTTGATACCAAATTAATGATTGAGCTACTAAAAATAATATAAACGCTATTACAATACTTTTATTCACTTACTATAAGAGTTTTTAGCTGTTCTTCGCTTAATCTACCTGACTTTACATTTTCTACTCCATCTTTGATAATAACTGTCATAGGAATAGAAGTAACTTTATACTTAGCTGCTAGTCCTGTAGTATCTTTTTCTACATTGATATTTACGAATTCAACATTTTCTTTTAATTCTTCTGATACTTTATCAAAAGTCTTAGCATAAACTCTACAAGGTCCACACCAATCTGCGTAAAATTTAATTACTTTTGTCATTTTCTTCCTTTTTCTTTGTATGTATTAAATCTTGATTTTTTTCTGTTTGTGTTTGTAACTTTTACTCCTCTAGATTTTAACCACTCTATAGTTTGAGTATAGATTTGCTTAGATGTATTTTTTGACATATAACTATTTTAGTATTATATAATAATATAAGAAAAATAATCCATAAAAACAACTATTTAACGTTATTCCCATCTACAGCTATTTCATGCCAGTATACTCTACCTTCCTCTATAGCTTTTTTTATATTTTTCTGTTTACCCATTAAGAATGAATTACCACTTTTTACTTCTACAAAATGTACTGAGCATTTATTTTTATTACCCGTATTTGAAAATCCAACATAATCTATAGGCATACCTAAGAATGTACAGTCTTCAGGAGGTATCGGAAAATCAGACATAAACGGAACAAAGTGTTCAATTGTTTTTCCCCACTGTACAGCGCCTGATCTTTTTTTAGCGTCTCTTCTTATTTCGGCTCTTTGACTTTCAAATTCTTCTTTAAGAATCTTAATTTTTCTTTTAAAGTGGTAAACAACCCCTCCTAGACTTACTAAGAGGAGCGTTACCATAGTTGTTAGTAACATATTAAAGTTGTTTATCCATCACAGCTAAGACAATCTTCGGAAGTTCTAGATCCTATATCTCCATTTATTACTGAGTCTGTACGGAGATAGTATAGTGTTTTAATTCCAAGCTTCCATGCTGTTTGATGAACTAGGTTTATAAATTTTGGTGAATCTGTTGGATCAAACGCTAAATTAAGTGATTGTGTTTGATCTATATATTTTTGACGTACTGCTGCTTGTTCTACTAATGCAAGTTGGTTAATTTCTGCAAAAGTTAAAAAGATTTGCTTATCCTGTAAAGGCATAATGTCTTCAGGTAAGTTAGTTACAGAACCTCTATCTTTCATAATAGCATCCCATACTTCTTCCGTATTACTTCCTTTTTCTTCTAAGTAACTTATTAATGCAGGATTTTTACGAATAAAGGTCCCTTTAGCAGAATTAAAAGTATATACGTTAGCAGGTACTGGTTCAATACCGGCGGATACTCCTCCTGATATTGTAGAATTAGAAACTGTTGGAGCTACTGCTAATAAGTGTGTGTTTCTCATTCCAGTTCCCTTACACCATACCGGTTCTCCGTATTCATCTGCAAGTTTTCTAGAAGCTGCTTCTGCTTGATTCTTTATCTGAGAGAATATCTGATGAGTATAAGAAGTTGCGGCTATAGAAGTAAAAGGAATTCTCTCGTTTTGTAAGAAAGTATGCCATCCTAACACTCCCAGTCCTATAGCTCTTCCTTTTTTCGCCGATCTGTGTGCTCTTATTAAAGAATCCCTACCAGAAGTCTTAGCTAAAAATTCTTCTAATACACCATCTAGAAAATATATTGATGTCTCTATCAAATCCGTATTTTTCCATTCATGCCATTTTGTAATATTCACTGATGATAGGCAGCAAATAAACGAATGTTCTTCATCTGTATGTAAAGTAATTTCCGAACATATATTAGTCATAGAAACATCTAAATTATTCTTTACATAAGCAGGAGGATTATCATTATTAACATTATCTTTGTACATAATGTAAGGTTCTCCAGTTTCTACTCTAGATTTAAGGATTTCTACCCATAATCCCATAGCTTCCGGGTCTCTATGCTCTAATCTTTGCATAAAGCTATCATCCACTACAACGCATTGATGTAAGTTTAGACACTGTCTATTAGGGTCTCCTTTTGGTCTTCTTATTTGTAGGTATTCTTTAATATCTGGATGGTTTATGTCTAGGTTAACAGAAGCTGCCCCTCTTCTTACTGCTCCTTGATTAGTAGCAATAATTGTAGAGTCGTATATTTTAGCCCATGGCACTACACCTTCTGATTGACCCATATTTCCTGTTCCAATCTTTTCACCCCTTCCTCTTATACGGGATAACCCTATACCGACACCGCCGCCGAGGGAGGTAAGTCTCATTAGTTCAGCATTGGTTAATCCAATACCTCGAATTGAATCGGGCGTATCAATTCCAAAACATGAGATCGGTAATCCTCGGTCGGTCCCGGTGTTCGATAATACAGGGGAGGCTAAGTTCAACCATCCTTTCCACATGTAGCGAAAAAACTTATTCGCTAAGTCAGGACGATCTAATCTCTTAGCAATCGTATCTGCTACTCTTCTATATGCTTTTTTTGGTGTCTCATCAGCTAATAAATACCCTTTAGATATTGTTGCTAATGATATTTCATTCATCCACTCAGGATAGTCCTTCCCTGCTTCCCAAGAGGATGTATCAACTATTAAACTCATAACTTACTTATTAAAATATTGTTGCTGCATCCCACTCCATATGACCCTTTGCATAATTGGTAACTCTATTTGCAAAAAAATCTGTATGTTGTTTACCTGCTATCACTGCGTCAAACCATTTCATTGTTTTTAATGCTCCTTTATCAATTTCTTCAGCAGGTACTATAGGTTTTAAGCCTAAATCACTCATTTTAGTATTCACCCTATTACGAATAAAATTCTTTAATTCTTCTTTTGAAAGATTTTCTAAATCTCCCATTTCAAATATTTTATCTATAAAATCAAATTCCAATTGTAAAGCATTTTTTGCAGCCTCTTCAATATCGGCTACCAATTCTGGGGTTTTAAATTCTGGATGTTCCTCCATTAGAGTTCTAAATAACCAGCATCCTGCATCTGAGTGAAGAGATTCATCTCTTACTGACCATTCAACTATCTGGCCTACGCCTTTAAGTAGGTTTCTCATTTTGAATGATAAGAGGACTGCAAATGAAGAAAATAAGTTAACACCTTCTGTAAATGCAGAAAATATTGCTAATGATTTAGCTCTATCATGCCAGTTTGGAGTACCGTCATGTCCATCTCTTACATCCATTAGATTTTCGATTTTTGCCATAGTAGCTTCGTCTTCTAAAAACTCCGCAAAATTGTCTAACCCTAACTGCTCATTTAGTAAAGAGTATGCTTCCGCGTGTATCGTTTCACTTGAACCTAATGTAGTCCCCATCATTATGATTTCAGGTTTTCTAAACCACTTAGTAACTAAAGTAGACCAGTAATCATTAACTATAGTCTCAGTCTGGGCAAATCCTTTTAATATTCCTCCAATAACATTTTTTTCGTGATCTTTTAAATTACTAGCCCAGTCTGTTACGTCTTGGGACATAGGAACTTCTGTATGTAACCAATGTGCTTGTTGTTGCTTAAGCCAAAAATCAAAAGCTTTTGGATATTCAAAGGGTTTATAAACCACACGTTCGTTAAGTAAACTCATTTTTTAATTTTAATTAATAGGTTAGACAAAAAAAATCTCCAGAAAAAGCTATACCTGCTATTGGAGATGTTACCATAAATAGCATATATATTCTACTTTTTATCAAATAATTCTGACATTTTCTCTCTTGATAAGCTAAAGATAGGACCTTGTGTAGAATTTAACTGTTCGTCTAAGTCAGCTTTTCCTTCGAATTCAATATGACCGTTATTAGTATCCATTTTTACATTATAAGTCATACCATCTTGACCATACCTGTTTTTCATAACATGTACGCGGCCTGTTCCTAGTACTTTATCTTCTTTTTGTCTAGATAGAGATAAGCAAATATCTGCTACCATCATCTTATCGTAAGAACCGGCAGCTTTATCTCCTTCTATAACTGAATCTTTAGCTCCCATACGGTTTACTTGTGATGGAGTTAAGATAGGTATCTTCATATCTTTGGCAAGACCTTTAGTAGCTATAAATACATCATCGATTTCGTCTTTTCTTTCAAAAGACTTTCCTCTTGATGGTGCTCTTAAGTAATCCACGTAGTCAATTATAACTAAATCCGGCTTATGGTCCATATCTATACATTTTTGGATATGGGATTTAATTGTATTAACAGAAGCATTTTTTGGTGCATACTCTTTAACAATTAACTTACCTTTTAAGTTATCTACTACTTTTTGTACATCTTTACGGTGGTTATTAACTTCATCAATAGAGTATCCTGTAAAATAGCAGTCAAATCGTTTACCAACGTAATCTTCCCCGAGTTCCAAAGTGTAGTAATTGACTTTATGACCAAGCTTAACAGCATGAGCAGCAATAGCAACCATAGTCCACGACTTACCGCCACCAGGGTTACCAAATACAATAGCCAAATCCCCAGGTCCAAACCCTCCTTGAATACCATCATTAAGGACAGGCCAAGGAGAAGGAATAGTAGGACGGTAATCAGATCGATACCTAGTCTCAATATCTTTATTATATTCATGACCTATATTTTTATCCATACCAGCTCGCATTGCTTTTTCAATAGTATTTCTAATACCGTCAAAATCTCCTGCTTTTAGTAAATCAGTAGAATTTAATATAGCCTGCTTCATTTCCTGATTTTTACAGAAGGTAGTAAATTCTTCCTGAACGTATTCTAAATCATCTTGTGAAGCCTGGTATGAGTTACGTAATTCTTCTTTTAACGCTACTTTAAGAATATCATTCTCTATTTTCTGTAGTTCTACTTTAAGAACATCCATAGTTACAGTAGTGTGGTATTTGTCAAAATACGTAACTAACTGATTAATAATCCATTTATGTGCGTCTGAGTCAAAGTATTCTTCATGTAAAACGTCTCTCACGTTTAAAAGAAAACCCTTATCTGTTAGCAATGAGCCCAATACTTTCAGCTGGAAACCTTTTCCATACTGATTCAATGCTTTTAATGTCATCTATAACTTATTTTTTAAAAACCGTTAAACCTCTAAAGTTCTCTAACCAACCTTCAGTATTTTTAGTAATCCCTTCTATCTTATCTTGATCTAAGAGATGTAAAAATGCCCCTGTTTGTAGATTGGGTATATCACTCTTTATTATATCTAATATATGATTTTTTTCTTTATCATCCAACACAGAATCATGTAAATTCATTAATTTAAAATTAGTTTCTACACGATCCCATTCTGTAATGATTTTAGGAAAAATTTTCTTACATTTTTTTTCCTCTAACTTACTTGCACATGTATCATAAACATATTGTAAGCCAGTTCCTGCTTTGTTAACTAATTCAGGAAATTCTGATATTATTGTTTTTATTCCAAGACCTTTTACTCCTGATAAATTATCCGAATTATCTCCTAAAAGAGCTTTTACTACATTGTAATTTTCAGGGAGTACCTTTAATTCTTCGAATATATTAGTTTCGGTAAATGTCTTCTTCTTAACCGGAGCGTACACCTGTATAGTCTCATCAACTAATTGTAAAAAATCCTTATCTGAGGATATTATGGTACATTTTTTAACATTAGATGTTGAAGCTTTTTGAGCTATGTATGCTATAATATCATCAGCTTCTAACTTTTCTATTCCGATCTGTTGAACAGGCAGGCATTCTAAGTAATCCTGTGTTCTATAGAGTTGTCCTATTAAAGCTTCTTGTTCTTCTGCCTTAGTATCATACAGTCCCCAGTGGGTTATCCGAGCAGTTGCTCTTTGTGCTTTATAATTTGGATCTATATTCTTACGATTCGCAGATCCTCCTTTTCCGTCCCATACTATAACTACTCTCGTTGGATCAAATATCCTAGTTACGTATCCTAATGAACGCATAAAACCGACCAGGCCGCCTATATGGTGACCTGATGGGTTCATTGCTTTGAGTAGTGAAAAACTACGAATTAGCATATTCATAGCGTCAATCACTAGAATGTGATCGTTCAACTCTCGGGGTGGTGTTTCTTTAAGATTGTTAAGTATATTACTGTAATTAGCCATTAATCTAAAATATTAGGTTTTATAGATTCTTCTTCTAAGTCTCCTTCTTCAATTAAGTCAAAATCTATACTACCAACTAATTTTAGCCAATGCTCTTTATGTTCATTTTTATACTTATCTATAGCTCTTTTATCATCTGGTATAAACCCATGTGATGTCATTACAACCCGTCCTCTGGACTGTACTCCTCCAATATGGTTTTTCTCTACTTGAACGTTTGTACGTTTAGCAAATTCTACCTGTAAACCATCTTTGATAGCTTTTATCTTAGAAGTTCCAGGGTTTGTAATGTTACCAAAAGTGATTACTAGGGTTGAATCATACCACATAGACATTCCTCCTTTATTCTGCAATTTAGGTTGCCCCATTGGAGATTCGGGTTTCATAGTCCATACTTTATTAATAGCTACCAATGTATTAGTATATGGAGAGTTCTCTTTCCTAGATAGTAGTATCTTTTGGTTCAAATTATTACCAAATTGAGTAGACATTGCTCCTGCATTCCATTCATTATTATTCTTATTAGAACGTACTGAAAGATCACAGGGTATAGAACCTATACTATCCCAGAAAAAACATAAATCAAAAGGTAAATTTCCTTTTGCTTGTTCGTCCATAAGATCAGCCATATATACAGCAACTTCTTCAATAGTATTTAATGTACCTCTATCAGCATATAGGAAATGACCTTCGTAATCTACTACATTACCGTTTTCATCAGTAACCTCATCAAATTTCAAGCCCATTTCTTTAGCATGGTCCCATGACCATTTCATTTCTGATATAATAAATACTGGAAGAATTCCTAGTTTCTGTGCATTTACTGCTGCTTCTAGGAGTGCTGTTGTTTTACCTGTATCACTATGTCCTCTTAGTAGGGTTATATGCCCTGTTGGAATGCCAGGAAGAGAAGTGATGTCTTGGAAAGCTTTTGATAAAGGAATCCATCCTTGTTCCTTGAACTTTACGGATGCATTAGAAAACCCTTTCTTTTTTTTGAAATTTCCAAGATTAAAACTCTTCTTGACTGCCGCAGATGCGGCTGCTTTTACCTCTTTCTTTTGTTTTGCCATTTCTATTCGTTAAATAAATCATCAAATTTGCTTACTGTATCTTTGTTGCCAGCCGTAGCTGTTTCCAAAGTAAAGTCTGCTTTTTGTTGACCTAAGCTTTCTGGCAATTTATCTTCTGTTGAAGTTGCAGGTGTTTGGTTACTCTCTTCTGCTGCTGAAGGGTCTAAGTAATTCTGTAACTGCTTTTTAATAAATTCGTAATCGTATTGAGTATGTACCTCTACCGGGTTAGGTTGAGTTTTTAACCAAGTATCAACTAAATCGTTATTATCTGATAAAGGTGTTTGTTTTGGTTTAATACGTACGGTTGTTTCAGGGTACGGATTACCTTGTTGCTGTTCTACTACCATATCCCATCCGTTTAATACGTCGGTAAAGTCTCCGATATCTTCATCTTCTGCTAAAGCTAGTAATGCTTTATAAATAGTTACTCCAAATCCCCATAATCTAACTCCTTTATCTTCTTCTCCTCTTACTACAACAGGAGCAAAGATTCTAGTTTTAGGTGAAATTTTACCAGAAAGAGACCAGTTATCTTTATCGTTGGTTTTTCTTAACTCTTTTACAAACTCTTCAATCGGATCCTGCTTACCAAAGTTTGATAAAGCTACCATAGGGTATTTTCCAATACCGTAATGAAATTTTAATTCCTTAAAAGGGAATGTAGGGTCGAAAGCCGAAGGTACTATACGTACTGTTTGCTTTCCTAATTGTGGTTTCCAAAAAATCTTGGAATAGTCAGTTTTTTCTCTATCCTGACCGTTGTTGTTTAGCGCATCTAATTTAGCGCGAATAGCATTAATGTCCATATAACTAATTTTTAAATTATAACTTATTATTAATATAGGAATAAAAAATTAAATCGCCAACTATAGCTCAATAATTTTATATAACTTTGTATTTACTCTTTTTAATTCTGGACCTTTAGTAAGTAGAACGCAATTGCGGTAATCAGGCCAGTTAATTCTGTAGCTTGTGTCTAAAACTCCTCCATTTAATTCTTTTATCAAAGTATTAAGAGCATTTATAGTATACAGTGTATTTGTTTCTTTTTTTCTATGTACTAGTATAGTGTTTTCTAGAAATGCTCCGACATTTCCAAAATCAACATTATATGTACACATATATTCATCTTGACTTTTAGAATATAGCACAAAAATTTTATTATATATAATTTTATATCTCTCTTGAATAGAGTTTAATACCTCTTCAAGTCCTTCTTCCGTTGAAAAGGTACAAAACAGCTTATTGCTCATATCGTCGCTGGTAAAAATTGGTTCTATATCGTAATCGAACCTTTGTAATGTTGTTGTTGTTATCATATATAAATAGTTGTGCTGTTTTATAAAACTAAATCTGTGTTATATTTAAATTTAACAGGGTATTTACCTTGTTTTTCCATTATTTTTTGTATATCTGCTAAAGTCTCTCTGCCGTCCTCTTTACTGAAGTCAAATAAAATAGCATCATAGGTGTACAGAGTAATAAAAGTCTTTTTACCTCTCAAGTACTTTAGAATATCTTTTAATATAATAATATTATTTGAAGTTTCCAACGATTGCATCATATAATTCATTAGTTTCGCTGGATTCATGTCTTTTAGCTCTTGGGTGAAATGTTTACCTGATTGAGGATTCCATACATAACCTCCTTCTTGAAAACTTTTCCACATAGCATCAATATACTCTTGTATTTCTTTAAATATTTTTAGATTCTTATGTTCTTCTGGTATTTTCCCATAAATTGCATGGAAATTAATCTGTTTTGCTTTTGTGTATTCATCGTCAGTAATTTCTTCTTTACCAAAATAATGTTTAGCAAGCTGTTTATGTGCTGATTCTTCTGTTAAAGGGTAGTCAAGCTGATCAGCAAGTAATCTTAAATGGTATCCATCAAAATCAAACTCTACAAAATAGTCATTTTGAGGTTTAAAACATTTTCTGTACTCTTCTGCTTTAGGTATAGCTGCAAAATTAACTGAATTAAAGGTATTTGTAGGTCTTGAAGTATTGTTGTACAGGTTATATTCTGTAAATACTGTATTATCAGCTGTATTATACAGTGGATTTTTAGGTTTAAATAAATTATTAAAGCTATCGTATATTATACCAACACCGGATTGTTCTAATAAATAAAATACGTTAGTAGCTATTGTATTATAAAAATTAAATCCAGAAGGTATTTCAAGATTAATAGCTTCTTTTATACTTTCGTAAATATTTTCACATCTTTCGTATAGTTTACTGATAGGGATTAATTTATTTATATCTGCTCTTTCATTATATTTACGGTAATACCAATCTACAGTACTATTAGAAGAAGTAAATTCTAATCTTTTATACAAATTCATAGAGTAGAGTAATGATATATCTATAGCTCTCTGTAAATTAAAGTGGTAGAGTAAGGTCTTTTTATTTAATGTATATAGTTTGTCTGCTTTTAAGAGAATATCGTAGACACGATCTTTATCTACATTAAGTCCATCATCATGAGAGATAGGAATAAAGTATCCTTGAGAATCTTCTACCGGTCTAATATAAATTCCTACAGTTGTAGTTAATTTAGAATGAAAGTAGTCATTAGTACTTACCACATCTACGTAGAGTGGAGATTGTACCTGGTTTTCTAACCATTCAAGCTGTTCTTGAGACTCTAATAAATAAAACATTTTTTATAACCTTTATTATAATATACGAAAATATTTCGTATCTACAACTTTTTTCCTGGGGAAGGTATGACTACATCTGTATCTTGCTTCTTAGGAAGATCGTCTTCTGGAAATTTAATATCTCTGACAAACTCTACAGGTCCGTCTATTAATGCTTCTGCTCCTGGAAGTTCTTTTTTTAATTCTTTTAATGTCTTTGTGTTTCTGCTTTCTATACCTTCTAAAAAATATCCATTTACTGTCTTATCTTTTATCGGCCCTACTATTAACCAATTTATACATACGACTTTTTCAAACTTTTCTAAATTATTAGATAACCTCAAAGCCTTAGCTTCAAGAATTTCTGATATTTTTCCTGTGGCTAAATTTTTATAAAAACATCTTTTCATTTTACCAGATCGAAGTTCATCTGAGGAAGGAGGTAGTTTTAAGGTTTTTATTCTTCCTTCCGAACTTAGGTTATCTGCATTTAAATCCTCTCCTTCATCTTTATCATCTTCACTATTTAAAGGGTAGAGTTTAATAGCATTGGCAAAATCACCTTTTCTTAAATCAACTCCTATCCTACTAAATATTTCACCTGTAGATGTTAATATTACATCCGGATTACCGGATTTTAAATTGTCTAAAACTCTAAGGTAGTTAGTATATTTCTTTATATTCGCTTTAGGTATTTCGAATGTACCTAGTTCCTGAGGGATTTTATCTTTCAGTTCAGATAATTTGTCTGCTATATATTGTGATTTAGGTAAGTACATTTATAGAACAAGTTTTTTTAAAAAGTTAATCATCTTAGGTGTAGGCATAGCATCTCTTTTACCTAAATTTGATGAATTGTGTGTATAGTATCCTGGTTTATTTTTAGCATAAGAAAAAGTATTTCTATCAGGAAAGAAAGTATCGTAGGTTTTCTTTCCTTCCCATCTATAGCTAGGTAATCTTGGATTACGTTGTTTTATTCCTTTAAGGAGAGATTCTAAAGCTACTAATTGAGCATCCGTTACTTCTTGGTTATATGTTTTACCTCTATATGTTGTTGGGTTACCGTTATGATCTACTAACTTTACACCTGGTTGCTGGTCAGAAGGAAAAGTCTTTCCAGATCCTGCCTTACCTCTTTTTCTAGGACCGGTACCGTACCCTAAATTCATCAAACTGATTCCTATAGAGTTCCAATTTGCTGATATTTTTGTTGTACCGCAGCCGCTTGAACCGCAACCGCCGTGGTATGCAAGAGATGTTTCTGGAACTACGTTCTCAACATGCCCGGATGCATCAATAATATAATGATAAGACACTCCTCTACTATTTAATGTGTCTACAGTACCTTTTCCTTTATCTGATTTTTGATGTCCTGCTGTCCAGTGAATCATCACTTGAGATTTCTCTATTTGCTTATTTTGCCAGCAACTATTCTTTAAAGGGAAGCCAGAAGTTATTGTTTTCCCTGTGATATTAGAGGGATCACCTGGTGTTGAAACAGCTACTGGACCTGGTGTATCATTTCTAGTTTCTTCTGGTTGTACAAATTTAGATTCTTCAGTTGATGTAGTCTTTTTATGTTCATCTATTTCAACCTTACTAGGCTTTTTTGCCATATAAAACTGAGTTTTTACAGAGGTCATCCATTTACTATCTGCTATTTCATGGCTTAGACCAGTAATGATGTACCCGTAATCTTCAGCGTACCTAGCAGGGAGAAGTCCTTGTTCTATAGTAAAAGCTTGCCCTATTTTTAATCCTGATATACCCATAGTGGTGAAACTCAACTCTACTGGTATAACTCCAGGGATAGGTTTTGGGTCTTTTTCATCTTTGGAATAAGTTTCAACTACATATTGTTGAGAGAACTCTTTATGGTAATTAGATAGAGAAGGTACTATATCTTCATTAAAATCTCCGTTATCGAATGCTTTTTCACCGTTAAATTCTTCCCAATAGTCGTAGTAGTCGTCTATCCAGCTTTTTATTTTTTTATCCCTACTTGTTAATCTCTCTTGTTCAATTTTTGCTGCTTTAGCTACGTCTTCGTCTGAAAGGTTTGTTGATTTATGTCTAATATGTCTATCTAAAAGTCCTGTGTTCCATTTAAGGAGAGGTCCTACATTTTCTTTTGCATTTCCTCCAGTTCCTTGAGCGGCTATAGATACCATATTCCCTATATTTTTACTAATCTGACTGCTTATATTAACATCCATCATAGTAGATTTTAATCCCGATAAGGAGAGTGTGCCTACTGCTTTTTTGGAGACTGGTGTTTTCTTCCTATCTACTATAAAATATAAATCATCTGTCTCTTCGTAAAATAAATCTAAATCATTTATACCTCCCATAGCTTCGTTCATACCACGTAAGATCGTTTTTATAAAAGATACTATATTGTTATTCTCATTCGATTGATCTGAATCTTCGTCTTGTTCTACTATTTTATCTAGTTCTCTTTTTAAAAATTCTACAGATATAAGTATATTTAATATATCGTCAGTTTCTCCTCTTAAGATACCTTGCTTGAATGCTGCTTCAACGTTTGGATGAAATCCGTTTTTCCATACTACCCCCATTTGGTAAGCTTCTGCACCAGAAGGCCATTTAATAGCTTGGTTTTGACTATTTTTTATCTTTGTCATTTTAGGATACTTAGGTAGAATACATACCATAGGATTAATGGAAAAATGCGAAGGGCCTGTTATGTATTTAGCTTCTTTTTCATACTTTCCTAATGTATTATTATCTTGCCATCCGGTGTAAAATTGAGTCAATTTTCTACCTTTTGTCTTAGTTCCTTTATTAGCTGAATTAGTAGCATCTGCAATAGATACGTAATTGTTATAAACATCTAAAATAACACCTAAAGGAAGCCAGAATTCATTCAAATCATCATTATCAAAACCTGTTCCTTTTTTCTCTAAATCTTTCAGCCTGAAGGCGCAAAAATTATTTAAAGTTTTTCTAAAATGTTTTGATGTTGGAGAAACAAAATTTGCATTAGTATAGATTGGCTGTATATATGAACCGTCTTGTAGATCTACATTTGAAGAGTTAGCAATTTCCTCTGCTTTCAGGCTATCTATATTTTGTTGTGCAGCAATCTGTTCTCTTCTTTTTCTGTCTTGCTTTTGTTCTTCGGATAGAGATTCTTCTGGTAGTTTTGCATTTGCTTTTATAAAATTATGTATTTCTAAACTACGTCTATAATCATCAGCAGTAAAAATATTATCGGTTCCTATATATATCCTATTATTTATATCTTCTTCAGTATATAAAGTAATCTGGTCACCTGGTTGATCTACAGGTAGATTATTTATACCTATACTTCCTTCTACAGCTTTAATACCGTATTCTTCAAAATTTAAATTTAGGTAGTATACCAGCTCTTCTTCTTCTAAATCTGCAATTCCTCGTTCACCTTGTGCTATTTTTGAAAAAGTATACTCTTGATCGTCGTAAGTAAAACTATCTCCATTGAGAATTTTATTTAACTTGTTTACAAAAGCTTCATTCTCTTGTGCAAATTGAGCTTCTGCTCCTACAGTAGTTTCTGATGCTGCTTCTAAGTCTTCGTTATTACCGAAAAAAGAATCAGCTATAGCATCTCCCGCTCCCATTGTTATCAACCTAGCTCCTAATGCTGGTGCTATACTAACTATTCCGGTTCCTGCTGCTACTGCTTGACCTCCTAAACTTGTTGATTCTTCACTTATCCATCTCTGTAATTCTGAGAATAATTTATGGTATATTGATTTTCTTTCGTTTTTACCTTTATCTGTTTTATATGATGCTATTTGATCGGCAGGATAAGATTTTACAGGGTCAAAAGTAACTGCAATAGATTCTAAAACACTTCCTTTAGAAATAACTTTTATCGAACAGTCGTATCCACCTTGAGAATTTATACTCCATTGAAAATTAGATACATACCCAACAAAACCATCATAATTATAGCTTGAATCTTTTCTTTTTTCATTTAGTTCCTTTTCAAACTTTAACATAGGGTCTGATATCTTATCATTAAGGAATGACCTAATAAGCTCAATATCTGAATTAATTACTTTATCTTCAACTAATTGTAAACTATGTCCCCATTCTACTAATACGGTATAGCCCGGTCTTAAGTAAAGTGCTTGTGCTATTTCTAAATCTTCTAAAGTCCATACTTTAAAATTAATTGATGCTTCTCTAAGAGTACCGTAAGTACCTTTAGATTCAACAGATACTGATTCAAGACCAGGAGTTGGTCTAAATCCTAGACTACCGTATTTATGATAAGCATTTGATCTCATGTCTCCTGCTTTGATGTACCCGTTTTTATCTATATCTATAGGATTATGTAAATCTTCGGATATACCTCCTTTTAGAGTAGTCGGGTTATCAGGGGTACCTTGTTTTAATGTTCCACCCATCATAACATTATTCCAGGCAAGAGAATTATCTCCTATTGTATCATTTACTGATTTTTTACCAGCTGCTAATTCTGTTGCTTCTTTTTCTGTCAAAGTATTAACGCTAGAAACCAACCTTGCCCATGCACCATTACCATTAAAAAACATTAGATGTTCTTTTGATTTACTGCGATCAGATACAAGTTTTTCACGAAATTTAAATTGATTAGCTACACCATCGGAGATGCTACTACCAATAACTTCATTAGGAGGACCTTGTTTAGGATTTTTTGCTGCTTCTGACATTATCTGGTTTTATTTACTTCTTCAAATAAGCTAATTGCTTGTGCTTTATCAGCCGGTATCCTTAACTGTACTCCTGGAGTAATATTTAAAGACCCTTTTTGATAATTATTTGCAGAAGAAATAATCCACCATAACTCTGAGTCTTTATAAAACTCTAAGGCAAGAGTATCATACCTATCTCCGTAATCGGTAATTACGTAGATATCATCAGCATTTAAAGGAATTTCTGGATAAATTACATTTCTTTTATATTCAGTTCCTCTTTTAGCTTTGTTTATTGGTATTTTTCTAAATCTTCTGCCCATATCTTAATATACGAATTTTTTTAACCAAAATTAGGAATTTGTGGAGGTATTCCTTCTAAATCTTGACTAACCGGTGGGTTGTTGGTAGGGGACATGCTATAGTTCTCTCCTCCAACAGCAGCTTCATCAGTGTTACTTTCTGATGCATCAACTTTAGATTGTTCCTTATCTGTTTTAGTTTTAAGTTCTTCGCTTGCTTTTAGTTCAATATACTTTTTCTTATTACCGGTTGGCCTATAATTAGTTATCAAAGGAAGTACACCTGTTTCGGGTAAGAAATCGTGGATAACCTTAAACGTTAAACTAACATCGAGAACATGAGGTAGTATCTGAGAGTTTTCTTTACCTTCTGGGTTTTGGAAAGAAATTTCCCATGGATAGTCCTTCTGCCAACTATATTGAACTGATTCTATTATACCTGGCTGTTCGTAAATATAATCTCCTACTGTGACTTTAGCAATAGAACCTCTCATAAACCTGCCGTTGCTGCCGTAAGTCGGTGCTGTAACAGAAGCTAACGTAGCTGCTTTTCTATACAAGGGTTTCATCTCTTCTTTAGATTGTGCTGCTATTTTAAATCCTATGTTTATAGATCTTTCAAATCCTGAGTATGTGTAAAAATTATCTGCTCGTCCTAAATATTTATGTGAATTCCAACTTCCATTAAAACTATCATCGAATTGATCTAAAAATGCTCGGAATCCTAAATAATGAGTATTATTAGGAGTCATAATTTGAAATTCAAATTGAATTAAATCTCTACTTCCATTTGTTCCTAATGCAGGAGTCTTACCTCCATTTAATGCTTTAGTACCATCTCCTGCATCTGTTCTAACATCTAAAGCATTTAAAGCATCGATAGTATCTTTATCTGATACAGTATATGAAGTTCTATTTCTAGTAACTTTACCTGGATTTCCTAATCCTATTCTGGCTTCCTTTTTAATTTTAGTTCCGTTATAATCTAAAGCATATGTTTTAGATGTTCTTCCGGTAAATGTTGTATTTGATTTAGGAACACCTTCAGTCTGACCTTGAGAACGGAAATCTTCTATATATCCTTGAGGTTTACCCTCAATAGTTGAATTACTACCATCATATACCTTAGTACTGCCCTTAGCTTTTTCTATAGATTTAGAAGTTGATTCTATAGAATCATAATTTACGTTATCTCTTAAAGGTATGTTACCGTCCGTACCAAATTTATCTCCAGTTTGAACATAATTTATATTACCTTTTGTGGAAGTACCAGTATATGTATTATCTGAGTTATATTTACTGTCGGGTAAACCCTGAGGTCCGGTTATATCACCTTTTACGTCTTTATTTGTTACTCCAAGAGTCCCTTTTTCAGGTGTTGTATTACCTACCGAAGGTATTGTAAGTTCTGTTATCTGACCTGTTGCAGGATTTATAGTTTCTATTTTGTCACCGCCGTTGATAGGAAAGCCAGAATTGGCTTTTATAATATTTTCCTTAGTATCTGTCTTTGTATAGGAATCAGCTGAATTATATGCAGAAATATCATTTTCTACAGATATATCCCCTTCTATTCCTATATGATCTATACCAATATCGCCAGGGTTAACAGTTGTATTTCTATCTGGTAGTTTAGAATCTGTGATAGTACCTTGAGATGGTACTGCTTGACCTCTTAAAGCATACTGTGTTCCTTCTACACCACCGGCACCAAAGAAACTAGCAAATCCGCCAGCCGGATCCCCATCTTGTAAGTATGTATCAGTTTTAAATGCTCTTAAAAAATGTGTTCCTGTACCGTTAACAGGTACTTGTGCTAGAGTAGAAGCTGCAACTTGTGTTACATGTTTAACTGTACCGCCAACTCTTCTTAATATCTTACCGGCAGTAGTTTGATCTTTACCTTCTAGCTTTTTTGTAATCTCACCTTGCTTTAGAATAGCTTCGTTACTAAGGTGTTTTAATCCGGGCTTGTCAACAAGCATTTGTGCTATTCTAGAAACATCATCTATACGCTTATTTGCTTGTAATCCCAGTTGAGAACTGCTAGGAGGATTATTTATATCTTTTTTTACATAAGGACCTTGTGTTCCTCTTTCTTCATAAGTAAGAGAACGGAGATTATCCATACGGCCTTCATCGAAGTCCTTTCTTAAGTTCCTTATAATAGGCATAAATCTACTGTGGTGGGTTGTCTAAATACTTACTTGGAGTTGCACCATCTAAATCTAATCCTGATACGCTTTGTTCTATAGCCGGCTGATTATTAATCGACGACTGATTGTGTAGAGTAGATGTTTTCTTAGCTCCTGCTCTTTGACTAGGTGTTTGACCTTGAAGTCCTAAAATCGAGTTAGGAAGTTGGTTATCTAATATTCCGTTTGCCATAATTAATTATTTTATTGTTTATTATAAATAGATAAATTTAATATTTGTCTATATTAAGCTGTTAATTTTGAGAATGACTTAGCCTGTGTTCTTCCTATCTTATCTGAATCTAAGTATACGTTACCTCCTGTTGATACTACTTCTATTAAGGTATCTAATTTAGCTTCTAATCTTGCAAAGCCATCACCATCTTCTTCTCCACCTCCTCCAAACATACCTGCTATAGCCATGAGAGGTGTAGCCGCTAGAGCAAACATTGATAATGCCGATAGTGCCGGTATAGCTGCTAGTCCTGCGAATGCTATAGCTCCTAATCCTGCTGCTATTGACATTAATGCTAATCCTACTCCAAATAATTGAGGTACCATTTGAGCTAAAAGTACTAAGTTAGGTATCATCATATTAAATCCAGTTGCTAATGCCTGAACACCATGTCCTAGTACTAAAACGGCTCCTGCCATTACAAGCATTGCAGCTGATCCTGCTAAAATTGCTACCGCTCCAACTCCAGACATCATTATAGAGCCTATTGCTGCTACAGCACCAACTAAAGCAAACATACCAACTATTGCTTTTCCTAAATCGCTCCAACTCACTTCCATAAACTGCTGGACTGCTTTACCAAATATAAAGACTGCTCCTGCTACTATAGCTAATGCAGCTGCTCCTTGGAGAACTTTTTTCATATCTATTTTAGAAATAGCATTACTTATTCCAGTTATTCCTTTTCCTCCAGTTTCTCCAGCACCTTTTGGTACAGCAGCTGTTCCTTTTTTACCAAACAATGTAGATAACAATCCACCTGCTTTTTGACCTCCAGCTTTTGCTCTACCTCCACCGGGCATAAATTGACCACCTTTATAAAATTTACCAAATAATTTAGTTTTAGTAAAAAGTTTGCCCATACTTTTAATGTTACCTATAAGCCCTGAGTTGAGTAATTTAACTCCTTTATAGGCTAAGAAAAAATACGGTGCTATTGGTGCTACAAAAGATACTCCTTTAGCTAAAAGAGTAATTATTGGGGTAAGTTGATTGAGAATACTTGCAAGGGGCTCGGCTATTTTACCAAAAGCCATCTTTAATGATTCAGTGGCTTTCATTTGCTCCATTTGTTCTACAGTCATCCCTTGCATTCTCGCTGCTTGTTCTGCTGTTATTTCTCCTTGAGCTGCTTGAGTAGCAACCATTTTACCAAGTTCATTACGTGACATACCCATAGCCTTAGCAATACCTTCTTGCTGGATACGGTTCATATTAGCAAACTCTGTTGCAGAAATACCTTGGTTTTTTAATTCTTTTGCTACTCCTTCTAAATCGTTGTTTAGAGCTAGTTCTCTAGCTTTGTTTAGATTTATATTTTTACCTGTTAAAAGCTGTGCTTCTAATTCATTACCTATTGAGGATTCAAAATCTAATAACCCATCAGCAATATCGTTTACTTTTTGTAGACTTAATCCTAAAGCTCTTGCAGCTGCTGCTGCTTTGGCTATTCTGCCGGCATCTCCACCTAAGGAATAAGCTATATCTTCAGATACATTTGCTACATCTCTCATTACAGCTCCATGAGCTACAGCTGCTCCCATTTGAGCATTAATACCGTTTACTCCAGCAACTATTTCTTCTTTAGATGTTTGGAAATTTTTACCAGATACTTTAGAAAGCATTCCTAATTGAGCTGCTTCTTTATTAGAAAGACCAAGTAGGTTAGTAGCTTCTGCCATCCTACCTAAATCGTCTGGGGTAAATATAGCAGCAGTGTTAAGTCCTGTATCTTTTGCAAATTCAGACATAACACCCATCACCTGTGCGCCTGTTGCTAGTCTTTGATTATGAGCTGCTTGTATGCCTGCATTTTGCCCTGTTAATTGTTGAAGTTCTGTAGAAGCTGTGTTTAGTTTAAGAAATGCATCTACAATAGCCATTACAGCTGTAAAAGGATCAAATAAAGCTTTACCAAATCCAGAAGCTAGTTTTCCGAATCCTGCTAACATTATATCCAGTTTAGTGAAGTTTGCTTTGTTTCTAATGGTTTGTTCTGCCATTTTTCGCATCTCCTCAGCAGACTCTTTCATAGCATCTTGGAAAATACCAGATCTCATACCTAGTCTTTCCATTAATGCTCCAGTACCTTTTACTAAAGCACCGGTTACCCCCATTTTATCGTTTATGTCTTTCTGTATTTCAGCTTCTTCTTCTCTTTGTCGAATAAGCTTATCATTTACAGACACCATTCCATTAAGCAATGCAAGTCTTTGAGTATCTGCATCAGCTGTTTTTAAAGTAGCGTATAACATACGCTCTTTTTGGTTTATCTGCTTTTCTAGCCTTTTAACCTCATCACCGGAAGCTTGAGCCATTTTATCAGATATCTCTTGAATATCCGAAGTTAGATCAAATATACGCCTGGCATGGTCAATTTGAGTTTCATTAGAATTAGAAAGAAGATCATTAATTTCTCTCTCTACACCTAACCTGGTTCTTTTATCCTTAGCAATTTGCCTTTCAATATTACCGGAATTTCCTATCTCTACAGTATTTTCTTGAGCCGATCTTTGAAGTGCCCTAGCAAGATTTAAAGTCTCTTTTTGGGTTTCATTTAACCGAGATCGTATACCTAACTGATCTTTTAATTCTTCAGTAAGGCTTCTAGCAGCTTGAGCTAATTCATTAGCTGTTTTAGCATCCTCTTTAGCAAACTGATTCAAAGGACTGTTAGGATCGTAACTGCTAGGATCTTGTGATAGGTTATTGTTGCCGTTAGCCATTTATAAAATAAGTTTATTATAAATAGTTAAGGCTCGCTTATTTGCGAGCCCTTGTACTATAAGAAGGTTTTTTTATTTTACCGCCTTTCATTGTTTGAGATTTCTTATTAATCTTATCATATTCAGCTTTTTCTTTTTCGTAATGCTCTTGCATTTTTTGAAAAGTAAAATTTCTAAGCCAAATAGGCATGTTGTAGACAGTATCATAATCGTATCCTCCTTTTCCGTGAAATACTATTTCATGTATTTGAGTAAATACTGAAAGTCTATAGGTTGGCGTCAGGCCAAAGAAAGTTAACCCCGATAGGAACATCGACCCCTCCGTCTGGTCCATTTTCTGGGTAGAAAGTCATATCTACATCGGGTTGAAAGTCTCTAAGATAGTTTCTAAATGCTCTAGAGTCTCTTGCAAGGAATTCGTTATCTATAAATGATCTAACGTTTTTTCTCTCACTATCACCATTTACTGCCAATACCATATGCTTTAAACGTGTTGATAATTCAGCTGATGATTCTTTGTTAATCTTTTTTAATCCTTTTACTTCTTGGTCAATTTTTTGTTCATCACCATGAGACAAAAGCTTAAAAGTAATAACTTTTCCTGTGGCCGGTAGGGTAAAGTTAAAACTATTTTCAGTAGCTTTTTCGATGTCTGGGTGTAATTCTTTGTTTTCAAGAAGAGATAGATCAATATTCTCTTTTGCTCCAGCATATTCAAATTCATAATCTTTTCCATATCCAAGAATACGTGCTGCTATAAGTAGAGCATTTTTATCTCCAATAAGAATCTGGTTATAGTCAATCGTTTTATCTACGATTAATGCCTGAAGTAATTTATCAATAACAATACCTTTTTCGATATAGTTTTGATTGGTTAAGATATCCTCCTCTTTAGCAGTCATGTACTTCATTTCAATAGTACCGGAAGCTAGAGGTGAATCTGATGGGTAAAGCTTTCCTTTAGAAGGTAAGTCGACTACTTCTGTAGGAAATTTTTGTGTTTGTTCCATAAATTTTATTAATTAAAACTAGTTCTAGATATAAATATACGAAGAAATTATTTTTTAAACAACAAAAGCCCGAAATAAATCGGGCTTTCTTTTGTATTTAAGGCTGTATTAGTAATTCAATACGCAGTAATCCATTGCTACTGTAATTGATAGCTCTACTGCATCTGGTGCTGACCAATCAAAATCTCCTTGAGACATTGTTTTGATAAATGCACCTTTAATAATCCATTCTGATACTACATCTCCTACAGGACCTAATACGTTAAGAGTTAAATCTTTTTTGTAGAAGTCTGAGTATCCAGCACGACCAGTTACTGATTCGTAAGATAGTCTTGCCCATTCCATTACTGCTTGAGCTCCAGAAGGTGTAATTGGATCATATAAAGTCATATCCATATCATTCCACGTTCTCTTTCCTCTAATCTTACGATATGAGTTAATGTGGTCAAGAACTACCTCTCCGTCTTCAAATGAAGGAGCTGATACTGTTTTTACCATGAATGATGGAATGTTATCCATATACATGATAAATCTATTTTGTACCTTCGGTTCGAAGGCTCTAAACATAATTTCGTTTGGATCTAATACTGCCATGTTATTGTATATTCTTTATTATAAATATCTTAAGTTAAAATTAATCTTCAAATGTTGCTCCAGTTGGCTCAATTGTAAAGTCTAGTACGATAAATTCTGCAGTTTTAGCTGGCTGAATAAAGATCTGACCGATTAATTGATTTCTATCTACAACATCTGCTGTATTGTTAGTATCGTCCATTACTACTCTGTAAGCGTAAAGACCCTGTCTCTGTACTACTGATTCTAAGTATGGATTAACTGTTGCTAAGAATCTATTTCTTGTTGCAATTGTATTTTGTTCGAATACTAGATTTCTTGCTTGATCTCCGATGAATTTCTTCAATTCGATTAACAATCTTCTAACATTTACACGATCAAGTGCTGATGCTTTAGTTTGTAATGTTTTCTGACCAAATACTGAGATACCTTGTCCTGGGAATGAAGCGATTGGGTTAACTTTCTTAG
>BCSF01000209.1_pt1 | contig 26445 bp, 27 predicted proteins | sample 1016431 | NCBI WGS metagenome assembly BCSF01 (sample SAMD00045685;SAMD00045686;SAMD00045687;SAMD00045688;SAMD00045689;SAMD00045690;SAMD00045691;SAMD00045692;SAMD00045684;SAMD00045690;SAMD00045691;SAMD00045692;SAMD00045684;SAMD00045685;SAMD00045686;SAMD00045687;SAMD00045688;SAMD00045689, study... | reverse complement strand
ACGTTTCCCGTCGTGTCTGACATCTGATCCAATCGGTTGGTCCGCACACCAGGTTCAAAATAACTGAGCTTGGTGTGAGGGATGCTGGGAATATCAGCAGCAACTAATGCCCTGAATGTTGGGTTGGCGTCCGAACCAGTAGTTGGACCTGCAAGAACAGCGTTTGCAGATCTCGTGTCAGTTTTACTGAAGAATGCTCCAGAGCCGCCAACAGTGATGATTGAAGTGGCCTCGCCTTGCCCGTCATCACCTAAGCCGTAATACAGCTTTAGATCGCCACTATTTTCATTGAATGCCAACTCACTCGGGGCAAGAGAAGATGGCGCACCGGCGCTTCCTGAGGCACTTCTCTTCTTGATCCTGATGACGTTTGCCATGGCTTAGAAGTTGCCCCCAGTGACGAGTGTTTGGATGGTCCAAGTTGCGTCTGCCACAAACTCGCCAGCTGACGAGTCGTAGTAGACGATGCTGTTATCTACTTTAGCGGCTCCATTGAATACGAAACCAGAAGCGGCAGGACCTTGAGGTCCTGTCGTAGTAATAGAAACAGTGTTAGTGGCCGTGTCCTTGACGACTGTCGTCTTGCCGTCGGTGGTGACGTTGACTGATGTCATGGTGACGTGTAGCCCTCCGAGACAGTGATAACCCCTTCTAGGTAATACTCGCGCAGTCCTGATCCGTTCTCCAGCAGAACGTCGTAGTTCAATTGATCAGGAAACGTGCTGGTTTGCGTGTCCGTCAAGCTGATCGTGACTTTGCCATCAGTGCGGCTTGTGTAAGCAACAGTGAAATCAGCGTATTTAGTTGAGCGCTGCTTGCTCCACGCCTGTGCGTAGACGGTGTAGCCCGTCAAATTGATAGCCGCGTTACTGCTGTCTTTGAACTGCAAAATCACACTCCAGTCGCTTCTGCGCTGAAGCACGAAGTTATAGGTCCCAGGACTGACGGCCATAGCTCACCTCCTCAGCTGAGTCTATCGGGCCAGCGAGTGATGAACGGATCAGTATTTGCGACTGTGTTGCCTTCGCTGTCCAATACCTCAGCAGGATTGGTCAACAACGCTGCCAGCTGGTCTGTGGTCGTACAAGCGTTGATCTCGGTTTCGCGTGTGCCGCAAGTGGTGCGGATAGAAGCCCGATAAGTGCTTACGGTTGAGGGAACAGCGACATCAGTCTCTGCCTTGCGGGTGACGTACCAATCAGTTGGCGCAAGAAGGGTTGCGGCAATTTCTTTCTGCTTGGCTAGCCATACAGACTTCAGGCCCTTAACGACAACCTGATTGCCATCAGCGTCCAATACCGGATTGTTGCTCTCGTCTACTTTGTTGACATCCGCAAGCGCCTTAGGGCTGCCAACGCCCCAATAAAACCGCTGGTCATACGGTTCAGGGTCAGCAACCTCAGTGATGCCGACTGCTGCTTTATCTTCAGCAGAAGCACGACGCAGCCAGTTGGCTGGGTACTGCGTACCGTCTGCATCTGTGAAGGGGCGGTCTACGCCAAGAGGCTGACCATTGAGAAGAAAGGCCATGATTGAAGGTTAGCAGGCGTTGGCGTATTTGAAAGGCACCTCAGCGAATGCCATATAGATGTAGTCGTCATTATTTCCATTGGCGGCACTATCGTTATCTCTGAGCTTGAATCCGTTCGAGTAAATATCGATGCCCTGCGTGAGGTTGTAGTCCCCCTCAGAAGTGTCAGACTCTCCCTTGAGAAAATTATCTCTAGCGTTGTGTGGACTTCTTTTGTTGTCCATAATCAACCAAAAATCACCAGAGTCGAATCTCTTCAGCTCAACAAACGCTGGCTTGAAGCCGGTGTGTATATACGTACCATCTGGCTGCTGAGAATTACCTTTATACCTTCCAAACTTGCTATAGCCTTTAACTTCAGCAAAGCAGTAGGCAACATAAGTATTGCCGTTGTGAACGCTGCCGACACCACCATCATTAACGATAGTGAAAACGCTGCTTGTTGGGGCTGTTCCGTTCCATGGGTTAGCGCCACTGTTTTGTGAATTTCCCAAGTTCCAATACATGTAATTGGTCGTTGGATTGTCTATGTTTGCATTGTACATAAACCAATGATCTGTATTATTTCGCCCTTTAATTATTATCATTTCTGGCGCAACACCTAGGCCATGGCCAACAGTTTCAGTGCTGCCGGGTCCTGTATAAGTGACAATCGAAAAACCTGCCTCAGGATTTACGCTTACTTCACTTGGAATAGAGCCGTCACCGTTACTTACAGCAGCGCCGCCTGCAAGCCAATTCCAAGCCACCGCAGTGTCTGAGCTGTCGTTAGTGGTTGGGTGTGAAGAAGTGATATTAAAACCATCTGGCTGGAACGAAATGTTGCCCTCGTTAGTGCGACCTTCTTGAGTCGCAGAGCGGTCTAGACGTTCCAAACCACCTCTAACTGAATCAAAGACTGCATGGCCCCTGCTGCCATCAGAGCGCATTTTGATCCATGTCCAGTCAGGTTGGAACCCAACACCGGTCACTGATTGAGTCGAGCCGTTACCTGTGAAAAGAACAGTGTTGAAGTGTTTTGTGCCATTCGGGATGGTAGGTGCAGGGAGATTTTTAGCGTTCAATGCGATATATCCTGCTGGCGGTGTGTGATCAAAAGGGCGTTGGCCAAAGTTCACAAAGGCATTGCCACTACTAACGCTAATTGCTGGGTAACACGTTTTATCAGTCGGGATTTGGTGCGCGACATGAGCGTTAGCAAACGTCTGGTTAGTGCTGCCTGAGCCGTTGGCCCAGTTACCATCTGCGCCAACATACAGTTCGCTGTTATCTGCGTCAAAAGCGACAGTTATTGTTGAATTTGTCCCCGGAGTTGCCATGTAAGTTGATCCGTTTCCGTTGTTATATTTTTGGCCGTTTTGTGCGTAAACGGAATATCCATCAGCCTGGCCTCCTAGCCAAGTGCTGCGATCAGCAGTCTCTGGGCGGCAGATGATTCCTGCCATTGTATTAGTGCCGTTAGAGTCTTTTCTATATTCCCAATACCATTTACCCGAAGACGGGATTGCAAACGTGGCAACACAAAGGTGATCAGTTCCAGAGGTGCTGTAGCGCAAATTACCTTGGTCAACTGTAATACTATCAACACCTTTGTTCAAAGGATTCAACGTACACCAGTTGTTAGTTGGCGTATCCTCCATGCTGTCGTTGCCCGTTCCGGCGGTTACGCTGAAATTATTTGGCGTCCAGTTATTGCTATTGCCGCTGCTGTCTTTGCCGAGAGTTGTTGCGGTAACTCCTGAGTTGTCCGCAAAGTCCAGATAAAAGCCGTTAGTACCAAATGAGCCTCGGTACTTTTTAGGAATCCACGCCCCAGTCTCAAGGTCAATCTCGCCAAAGCTGCTGGGGGTCAGGGCTTGGCCGTCGATGAAATTAATCTCGGTAATGTATCCCGGGAAATACTGCAATGCAGAGGAATTATAGTTCGCTCCGATTGCATGAACTGCTGAATTGCTATTCCAGTAGAAAGTTGCGCCAGAGCTAACAGTCGTATTGGTCGTCCACGTAGTTATTTCATCGTTGTTTACATAAATGCGAATTCTATTTTGAGCGGTGGAGTTATTGGTGTCTAGCACCAAAACAATGTGATACCAAGCAGACGTATCCCTAAAAGCCTGGGTACTTGTTCTGTAAACCGTCGTACCCGACCCTGGGTTTTGTGCAACATTAATCCGATCACTACTATCAAAATAGAAAGCAGCATTATTTGAACTACCTGCGCCAGCCGCCCATAGCGACAAAGTATTTGCAAAGCCGCTTCGCTTGACCCATGCAGAGAATGTGTTGGTTGTCGTGTTGGTTAGTGTTGCCGGAGTTCTGTTTAGATACGCCGAATCACCCGAGTTGAACCGCAAGCTGCGTTCAATCTGATACCTGGCACGACCAGCCGCACCAGCGAGCATATTGCTGCCAAGGATGCTCATGAGTAGTTGGCGGTGAAGACAGCGTGAATAGAACTGGTGGTGCGAACGACGTAATCAATCCGGTCTACAGCTGACGCTCCAGTGGACAACGTAGGTGCTGCTCCGTTTGCAAAGTCCCACTGGCTGCCGTAGGTCAAAAGACGACCACCAGTGCTGTCTTGGACGATAAAAATCGAACCGCTTTGACCTGCCGTCAGATTGCTTGGATTAGCCAGCGTGCAAGAAGAAGTGTTCGCAAGCGTCAAAGCGAAATTGTTTGACGTTGCAAAGTCAAGCGTCTTGCTGGTGTCGGAAGCAGCAATAGAAATGGCAGAGATGCTGCCGTTTGCCGTTTCAAACGTGACAAGGCCCGTTCCACTAATCGAGAACCCGCCGTCAGTGGTTGAGGTGTGCTCTACCTTATTGACCTTGAGGATCGACATTTCAAGAGGGCTTTACGGGCCAGGTGGGGTTTGCTGGATCACTGGTGTTAGCAGGAAGATCCCTAAGTGCCTGCCTATATTCTGCCATCTCTGCAGAAAGCGTCACGTCAGACAACGCTAAGTAATCGGTTTCAGTCAGAAGCAGATTGCGTCTTGCCCGAAGCTTTTCAAAATACACCGAATCAGGAATGCTCGGCGCTTCAAAAGTTTCAGTTGTGACTTCGCCAGTTACGACGTTGATTTTGAGTTCAGTGGCCATGATCAGTTTGTCCAATAACGGAGTTTTGCGTATCCTCTGTCAAAAGTTGTTCCAGTCTCTTACACCCGAACTCTATCCAAAGTGCCACCCAAATCCAGTTGGCCCGCTCCAAGGATCATGAACGAATTGCTCTCGTATGCTCCGTGCATCTTAAAATTCCAGTAATTGTTTGAGACTAAAATCAACTCCGCCCAAATGTTAAAACCATCGGAAAAGTCAGTAGGCGTGCCCGAAAAACGCCAGCCGTCTGAATTCTGCGTACCTTGTATGCTGCTGCCTAAATACGCTGCAGCGCCGTCATAGCCGCTCGTGACAAAGCCTGTGCTTTTGCCAATTTGTATGATTGGATTAGTGTCAGCCGTTTGAGAATAATTTGCAAGTGCAAGCTGCATGTAATACGTCGTTGACGGAATGCTGGTAAAAGTAACTGTTGAAGAGCCATTTATGTCTACAGCAGCTACTTCGTTAAATTTGGCGTCTAGCAAAGAGCTGAAATCGGCAAACTCAAGCGCACCAGCGGTGCTGCTGTTTTTAAGGATTTGATTTGCTGAACCTGCGTTGATCGGCAGAGTCAGCTCAATATCCGAGCCAGAAGGACTGGTGTTTGCTGGTGCGTCTAGAGCAACGCTTCCAGCTGTGCTGCCTTTAAGTTTGATGCTCATGATCTAACGGGCCAGGTGGGGGTGGAAGGATCAGAAGTGTTGGCTGGCAGATCGCGCAACTCTTGCCTGTATGTTTTTAGCGCGGCTGGGATAGTAGTGCCAAGCTCTTTATGCTTGACGATCTCCCAATCAGTTGCAGCAAGCAGCTGATCGCGGTTGGCTCGCAAATCAGCCCAAGCATTTTCGGTTACTAGCTGTGCCGCGGCAGCATCAACGAGTGACTGGTCAATCGTGACTTCATTGCCGTCAGCGTCAAACGCACCGGCTTGATCATCAATACGAACAACGTTTGAGTAAGCGCGGTAGATGGCGTCGTGATTCATGCTGCTACCTCCATCGCTGTGATAGTTGATGTTGCTCTAGTTCGGCCATTATTGTTCTCACCGTTTCCTCCTCTGTTCAAATATAGAGTTGTACCCGTTGCGTATTGATGGTAGAAACGGATGCTATATGTTACTGAGCTAGTTGTCGATGGACTGTCTAAGTGATTTATAACCACATTGTCTGGAGCCCTATTTCCACCATTACCGAAATTAGAAGAACCAGTGACTCGGCCTCTATTGCCATCAGTGTCGCCAATAGAAATTAAAGTTGACCCCCGATAAATACGATAACCAAGGCAGTGCTCACTTGTGCCACTCGTGCCAACACTCATAAAACCAGTAAGCAGAACCTTGTTACTGGAAGAAGAAGGAGTAACACTAACTGAAAATCCCGTTATATTGCTGCCTTCACCTATTGAGCTGAACTGTTCAGAATAAACGTCGGTTTTGGTTGTGCTGGCAACCTGCAAAATCGCACCAGCCCCACGTTTTGCAGCTGTTACCGCTCCAGCGGCAATCATGTCGGTATCAACAATGCCGTCAGGCAAGCCGCCGACTGAGACGCCTGTAATGGTTCCGCTGCCGTTGATTGCTATTGGCATGATCAGAGAATTACGAGAACCGCTCCAGACGGCACTGTCAGTGTAACCCCGCTATTGATTGTGGGCGATACCGTCATTCCATGTTTGTTAGCAGTCAGCTCGTAGCTAGTGGTGACAGTTTGATCTGTCTCAACAACCCACTGATCACCGCCGCCGCCAGTAGCACCACCGCCAAGAGAACCCCAAGCTGATCCGCTGTAGCCCTCATATCTCGTAAGGGTTGTGTTGTACCGGATCATGCCGTTGTTAGGGCTGCCCGGACGCTGGGTTGTTGTCCCAACTGGCAGGTCAAGCGTTCCAGTGCCTGACATCAAGATGTTGCCAGCAAACGTGGCAGTCCCTGTGAATGATGGTGATGCCGCAAGGGCTAGACCAAGGTTTGCCGTTCCAATACCGCCAACAGCACTGACGTTGATATAAGCACTGTTTGCAGCGTTCCTAATCTTGAGAGTGTTGTCGCCTGTGTCGACGTACCACTGGTTGGCGAAAGTAGTAGCCGGATCTGTCGAGTTGCTGTTGTTCGTCGCAATCGCCGACAGCGCGTTATTCAGGTCGCTACGAAACGACTGGCCGCTTTGATCCGCTAAGGAATAGTCGTGTGTAGCCACAAGGCCCTAGCGCACTGTTGCCAACAGTTTACGACTTGCCAAAGCCTGTCGCCATGTAGTTGAAATTTCGATCAACGATTGTGCCACTGCTGTTTTTGAACGTAACCGTAAACCCTGTACGAGAAATGCTGGACAGCTCGAAGAAATCACCAGTGGCCATGTTTTGTGGCGTGATGCCAATAGTGGGCAATGCGCTGTTCGCTCCACCAAGGCTGCTCGTTCCAGTGAAAAAGGCATTGGTGAACGTGACTGCCTTGGCTGACGTTCCGCTTGCAATGGCTGAGGTGCTCTGCTCTGTGCGCTGCGAAAACTGTGCCTTGTAGCCCAGCTCATCCACAAGGATATTTTGGGCCGTGTCAGTCGAGGTCAGCACCGCTTTGAACTGGAACGCACGAGCCTTCAGCACACCGTTTGCCAACGGCTGCCAAGCGCTGTAAGTCGGAGTGCCAGACGGGTCATCGTCCGTCTTTCGCACGTAAAGTTCAGCATTGACCTGATCAACAACACCACCGTCGATATCAAGCCAAGTGTCTATCTTGGCTGTCCGACTGTCCCAGGTGTCACTGGGGTAAATACCGCGAGCAATAAGCCTGCGTTCTAGGTCCAAGCTGTAAACGGCCTCTAAGTCCAACGTGTCAGCGAAGGCATATTCACCAGTGCCCGCAGTTAAGCCATCACTGTCCAGAATCAAAGCGTCATAAGTTGAGTTGTAGGTGGTGTCGGTTTTGGTGCCACTAAACGGCGTTGGTGTGATCTGGTCTTCGCGTTGGACCTTGACGCCAAAGAATGTTTGAGCAACTGGCTTGTCAAGAACAACAATGGTGGCTTCTGTTGTGCTCTTTCTGCCACCGTCATCTTCAAATTTGACGAGGTACTCCCCCTCTAAGAGAGGCACAGTTGCTTCAGTTGCACTGCCCGCAACAGCTGAGATGAGGTCTGTGCTGTTTGACCACGTTGCACTGCCATCAGTCAGGTTGCTATGGCGGATATGCACCTTGCCGCTGACTTTTACGTCAAGGTCGACGGTTTCATCCCAGCGCAATCGTGCGCTGTTGTGGCTCAAGGCTTCCAGCGTCAAATCCTGAACATTTCCTGGAACTGCTGTTTTGCCTGAGAGTGAAAACGATTGGGTGGTTGTTGGCCCAGTTCTGCCAACAAAACTGCGCGGCGTTACTTGTACTTCAAGGGTTCCCGCTTTTAGCCCTTTAACCTGTGTTGATGATGTTGAAGTCGTTATCGTTTCAAAGTTATTATTATTTAGTCGATAGCGAAGCACAAAATCCAAAACGTTGCTGACAGGGCTAGACCAGCTGATGTCAACACCTGTCCTAACTGTTCCTCCTTCTTCATATAGAAACTCGGTCAATGACAGGTTAGTTACTGCATCTGGTGTTGCAGAAACGTTGGTGATGTCGCGCTGGGTTAAGTCAAGGTTCTGCTCGACTGCGTTATAGATACTTTCGTTGTACTTCAGTGCTGATACGCCAAAAACCCCGTCTCCGCTTTCCGCAACGCTAATTACACGAAACTGTTGAGACTGAATATCGTCTGTTTGAATTAGCCATGGAGCATTGGCTGCAGGAGCTTGACTAAAAGCAACAGGAACGGTGACTACTCTGCCGCTAATTGAACCAATATTTCTCGTTTCAACTAAACCATTTGGCAAAACAATTGATAACGTTGGGTTTTCGCTGGTGTCAACTGACAAATCAGTGTCGCTGTCAATAGTTACTTGAGTTGTAGTTGCAGAAGAAACACGTCCGTTTCTTCGTGTTCCACCCCGCAATGGATCAGCAATGTCTACGACCATCCCAGGCCTGATAACAATGCTTGAGTCAATTCCTATTGAAAAGTTGCAAGTCTCGTAAAGGTCTTGCTCACTAAGCAGTGTCCACTTGCCGAGTCTGTTGGCCTGACCCTGTGAGTAGCAACCAACTGCTTTAATGTCTTTGTTGTTAACGCCGTACTTAGCGACAGCGTCAGCGTCTTCGACGTACTCGAACGACACTTCGCCTTGTTCGTCGTAATTCTGATACGCAACAGTCGCGCAGGTGTGGCGGCTGCGGATTGACGATCCAGAGTACGAAAACACGCCATCAACAACGTTGGCTGGACCAAGCGTGTACTGAGCGTCAGAAGGCTTGTCCTGCAACAGCACTAACGAACCAGCGCCGTAATAAGAAATTCCTCTAAAAATACTTGTCATTTCCACGATGACGTTATAGACCTCTTTGCGCTGGTTGATCAATAAATTGCAACTAAAGCGCGGCTCTTGCCCACCTTTACCGTCATCGACAAGAGCATTGCAATATTGACTAATTGCAAAAAAATCGTAGCGATCTAATGACGACTCTGGAACTCCAACTCCGTATCTTTCGTTGGTGAGCAAATCCCATAGACACCAAGCCGGATCATTTGTCCAAGTTGCTGCGGCAAATGTGCCGTCCCAGACCCCTGAATATGTAATGCGCCCCAAATGTGTTGTCGTGTCTACGGTGGCATTGCTTGGAATTTTGACCTTAATGCCACGAATCAAATACTTCCGTTGAGGAATGTTTTGAAACTGATCAGACCCTAGGCGCAGGCCAACAAGTGCGCTGTTTGGGTAAGCAAGTTTAGCGTCGATTATTTCCGTAAAGCTTTGCCAGTTTGTAGTGTTTTGAAGTTTTGATGAGCTGCTATCAGAGGTATTGCGAATAACTTTGATGTTTACTGGAAACGCTCCATTCAAAGTTATAAGATAATCACGCTGATATGGGCTACTGCTTTTGCCAGAAATTTTATCAGTTTTAACGTTGCTATAAGCGCCGCCACTGTACTGAACTTCAATGCTAATGCTAACTGATGCGCCAACAATATCGCCATCAGATTCAAATTCCTGCAAGCCCGGAAGTTGGATCGTAACTCGAACGCGATTAACGTTTGAGTCTGTAATTTGTCGGATTACTGGCGCTGCGTTGGTAATTTCAACGCCAACTGCTTTTTCAGACTCGATATTACTGAAAACGCCTGGAATGTATGACTGGTCCTGTGTGCCGTTGCGGGTGGCAATTGAATAGTCTTTAAAGTTGTAAGAGCCGTCTGCCGCCTGCAGTGGTGTGCCATCAAAAAAGATGCTTTTATTGCCATCATCTAAGCCTTCAATCTCGCCTTCGCTGAGCAAGTCGAGAGCGTTTGCGAATTGTTTTGACTGAAGAGAATCGTCAGCTTCTGTAGGGGTATGCGAACTGCCTCCACCGCCACCTTTGCTGCCACTACCACCACCACCAGCACCTGCTATGCGTGCGCCCAATCCAGCATTGTGGACGCGAACACTATTCGCAATGAAGGTGTGATGACCTTCTACCGTTAAGTTGTAAACCGTGTGCTCTCCAAGCTCTGTACGGTCGACAATCGGACGCAGATGCCCAAACTCATCTTCCAAGCAGTCGTCAGAATCAAGCGTTCCAATCTCTACGAACGCATTGAATTGATTTAACACCCAGTGATTAGGCGTCGCGTCTAAACACTGACCTCCCCAAAGTCTGTATCGAACAACGCGCTCGTTCTCGTGCTCGTGAACTTTAAGAACTTTGCCGTTGTGTATCTTGCCCTTATCGTCAAAACTGCAAACAATATCGCCAGTCTGAATATCTTTAATTGCTTTAGTGCCACCAGGAATTGAGACAAGAGTGTCTCCAGTGAAACAACCGCCACCACCAGAGCCAGCAATGTACTTTGATTCAGTCATGTTCAAATTTGATCAACGTCAAGGCCAGCAGAAATAATCGACGATCCAACAAACACGCGCCCATAGGCTATGGGTACGGGAACACCTTGGCGAGTGGTGTTCACGATTCCACTGAAACTATTTGATTCAAGCTGTGTAGGCTCTTCTCTCGAGCTGCTTATTGGTTTCGGCGTAGGAGAAAGAAGTCCAGCAACTCCTCCGAGGACCAATGCAATGCCGATATTGCCAGCCACAACAGTTGCAATACCTAAAGCACTCATAGTCGTACCAGCAGCTCCAGCAGTTAAAAATCCGCCGCCAGCAGCAGCAGCTGGCGCAAAGACAACTGCAGCAGCAATCAGCGCAACTCCTGCGATAATTCGCACTGTGTTGCCAGCACCCGTCAACACAGGAGTGATGCTAAATACTTCTTGTTCGCTCCAAGGTAAAAATAATCCAGACACATCATTGTTGTGTATTTTCTGTTTGCCGACTGTTACTCGATAGGCAATACCATTCTTCTCGCTGTCGGCCATCCATTTTTCAAGATGGGGAAAATTGACTAACAAGGCACGCATCGCCTGGGCAGGCGTTTCAGCCACAAACTCAAAGCGACTAGCTCCAAGCAGCTCGCGCAGTGCCCCATAGACCTTAACGACTTTCATGCCTCAAGGCGCAGGCAGTGTTCTTCCAATAATACCCGCCGTAAACGTCTCTGCTAGACAGCCTGCCCTGCACATGATGCAACACCTGCTGATCTCCAAGGTAAATAGCAGCATGATTGGGCACAGGTGACTGCAAATTCATCAACAAAGCATCTCCGCGTTGCAGCTCCTCGACAGGGATTTTGCGAAAGCCTTCTTTTTCAAAATTATCGAGATACAGATTCTGTCCTTGCTCCCACCACTGATCTCGGCGTGGGTAGTCCCGCAGCTGGAGCCCAAGCTCACGCTTGTACCAATCACGGCAAAGGCTATAGCAGTCCACTACTCCATGCGAAAACTCACGCCCCACATACGGCAACTCAAAGCCCTCAGGCTCGCAATAGCCCCAGTTCTCAGTGTTTGGGTTAACGATGTGCCAAGCCAAACCACTTTGCTCACATGCCACACGATCAGCCGGTGAAGGATTGTGGTTGGTTGCCGGATGGCTATGAATGACGGCCACAATTTCGCCTTTATCTTCTGCCGCTGCATAATCAACCGGATCGAGCACAAAGTGCTCGTCTGGCGTGTCAGCTAAGTTCTTGCACGGAAAATAACGTCGCTTGCCCTTAACTACAGCAACTAGTCCGCAGCACTCTTTAGGGCTCTCGTCTTTTGCATGAGCCAAAATTTGGCTCTTGATAGAAGGCGACAGTGTCATGAGAGCAGCCCCGCCCCTGGGAATGAACCAAACGGCAGTTCACCATTCTCGCCAAAACGTTTCTTGCAACTGCTAAGTCGCTTGGCACACACATCCTGGGCCAATGTTGTGACAGTGTTGTCGTCCACGTCAAAGTAGTTGCTGCCTGTGTAGCTGCACTCAGAGCTGCGGTACTGCCATTGGCAGATGTTTGCAACAACTTGACGGTTGGGCAGCTCCTTGTTTGACAGGTCAAACTTGCTAGCAAGCTCAAAACTCACAGCATCCCGCGATTCGTTGGACTTGCGATCAATAAACCACTCCTCGACAGGGAAGGTTGCGTAAGGATCAGCAGAAGACTCGCCATCAAGAAACTTCTTTAGCGTCCTAATCCGCTTTACTTTTGCACCTGTTAGGTCATTACCTGGAGTGGTTAGGTTTACGCCCAGCAACAACGCTGTTACCGCTCCATTAAGGTTGGCAACTGACAAAGTTGGTCGGGGCAGTGTACCGCCGTTTGTAAACTCAAAACCCTCAGCTTGCACAGGCAAGCGCACATAATCATTCCCATTCCAGGCAATGTTGCCGGTCGCGTCTGCATTAACGCCTGCGTGCCAGCGCAAGATGTCTGTCCCGCCATGCAGCGTATTGTCATAATGAAGCTCGAACAACTCAATAATCGCGCTTGGAGAAATTGCTGAAAGGTCTGCATAGATCGAACTGATTGCTTTCCATGTAACCGTTCCATCAACAACAGCACCCGCTGTTACGCATTCATTGTTGAAAACAAGTAAACAGTTGCCAGCGACCGCATCTGCATCACCTGTATTAACAGTGCTATCTACATTAAAGAGACTTGTAGGCCACGTAGGCTCTGTGCTGCCTGATGTCCCAGCTCCAATACACTCAAAAACTATGCCGTTGTTCTGTGATGTCGTGGCGCGTCGAACATCCCCAACAGAAAATGCGGTAGAAGCAGCCCAAGCGGTGTAAGCCATTAAGGTTCAGGTACTTGAGTAAAAGTTGTTGAGATTGTTGCTCGATTTGAGTATGGCAAAGTCTTGCTCCAAGAGCTACAAATCCACTTATAAGTATTAGTCTCATCTGGAGGCGACCAGTCAAACGATTCCATGTTGTTAGCTGCTCTTGCCTCAAGAAAGCTTTCAATAGTATCAGCTTCAGATTCTTTGAGATTGCTGAACTCAAGCTGCCATTCTTTCATGTCTTGATTTAAGCCATAAGTCAAGCGAGTTTGGTAACCATCGCCGTATTGAACGGTTTTGAACTTAGGTTCGCTGCGCTTTTGCGCTCCGTAGGACGGATCAATAGAGGGAAAAGTTGCCATTAGCTTGCGAGGAGGCCGCCAGGACGCTTTTGCTTGATCAGTTCTTGCTGCACTACAACACCAAGCATTTTGCCGAGTTGTGATGCTTGAGCTGAATCGCCTTCCACGGAAGAACCAGAAGCGTCAACATTCACTGTGATATTACCCATCCCAGCTCCAGAAGACTCGACGCCCAGCTTGCCGTTTGGTCCCCTGCGCAACGGCATAATCGCTTCAGGGCCGGCCTCACCCATTAGTCCAAAGCGACCAGCTCCTCCGCTGGCGTATTGGAACAGTGTGGGCTTGTTTACGATGCCGCCCTTGGCATAAGGGACAATGCCGTTCTTAGCGATAACAGCTCCATTTGCAGCCTCAAGGCCGAGGAAGCCACGCATGCCAGGAAATATGCCTGCGATTGCATTAAACATCGCAAAACGTATAAAAACTTTTGCCAGATCATTGAGCAGGGATCTTGCAAAGTCTGCAAAGTTAGCCTTGCCTGTCATTACAAACTCAGTCAAAGTGTCACCCATCCGGGTGAATGCATTTACAGCAACATTTGCAAGGTTGCCGGTGAGATCTCCCATGCTCTTAATGCCTTCAGCAAACTGCTCAGCAAAGCCTTTGCTCTTGTCTTTTAGATCAACAGTTGCTTGAGCAGCGTCTTCAATCCGACGAGCGATTTCGTCTACAGGGATGCCTGCCGCTCTCATCGCTTCTGCGTATCGTTCAGTCAAAGTATTGATAGTTGCCTGCAGGAACTGTTGTTTTGTTTGCTCGCTTGTCAAGCCCATCTTCTTCGCAAGAAGATTGGCTTCTAGTTGTTCAAACTTAGTCACTGTTGCTAATGCCTTTTCCTTTTCAGATGCTTCTTTTTCGTCTAGCTCTGCACTGCGCTTACGATACTCAAACAGATTTTTAGCTAATGCAAATTCTTTGTCAGTTCCTGTCAAAGTGCCTTGCAGGATCTGCAACCTCTTGATTGCGAACTCGACTCCAAGTTGCTCTCTCTTAGTAATTGTTGCAGCATTGTCTGCAAGCTTTTGCTGCAGATCGACCACCATCTGGCTAACAGGAGCTTTTTTGCTTCCTGATGTAGTGCCATCACCATCACCACCTGTTGATCCGCCGACCCTATCCCTCAGTCCTGAGCCGAAATTAGTAGGCATCTTCAAGTCAAGGCTTGACCTGATTTGAGCCAAACGATCAATGCCACCAGATTGCAGGCCTAGTCCGCTAACAAGAAGCTTGTCTAACTCAGCAAGTCTTGCTTTCTCGCGACCAGCAGTATCAAATGCGTTAGGAACACTGGCTACAGCTCTTTGTTCAGCTGTTCGCTGCAGCGCTTCTCGACTTGTTGTTCCATATGTCTCCTCATACTGCTTAAGCCTTTGACCGCGGACCATATCTCCACTAATAGCTTTAGCAAACCTAGAAATCTCTTCTGCAAGGTATTTAAATATAGGCCCGAATATTTCTAATATGCCTTTGCCAATTTCTGTGAATATCGTGCCAACATTTTCAGCAAATAGCACAAATTCAGCAATAACATCTTTTAAGGCTTCCTCGTTTTTGAGCGCAAAATTTATAAGATCAGTGAAGTAGTCTTGAAAGCCCGCGCCAACGTTCGCAAAGAATCCGCCGAACGCAAGTTGTGCTTTTTTGATAGCAACTTCTAGTCGCGCACCTGCCAGCTCCGGAGATTTAGCCAACTCCTCTGCTGTGGTGCCATACCGACGAATTAGCTCTTCGGTGAAGCCGACAAAATCATCAAGAGTTACCTTTCCTTGCTCAAGCAACTTGTCTAACTGCTTGGTGCTGATACCCATGGAGTCAGCAAAAATAGTGAAAGCGCCTGGCAATCTCTCACCGATTTGCTGGCGCAGTTCTTCTGCGCTCACCTTGCCTTTTGAGAAGACCTGAGATGCAGCCCTAAGTGCAGAATTCAAATCTTCTTGGCTGCCGCCTGTTGCAATAACTGATGCAGAAAGAGCCTCGAATGCTTTGTTTGTCTCTTCCGTGCCAAGGCCGGCGCCAACAACACTCGCTTTGAGCTTGGTGTATTGCTCAATTGTTGTATCTAGTGGTACGACAAACTGCTCTGAAAATTTCTTAGCAGCATCAATGCTTGTATTAAAGTCTTCTTGATCAGTGCTAACACCAGCAAGAGCTATCTGATACTTGTTGAAGGTTGCAACTGTCTCGGCAACAGCAGCAGCCTGTTTACGCAAAGCGTTAGCACCAGCGCCAACTGTTGCGCCAAGGACAGCGCCAGGCACCCCGCCAATTGCGCCGCCAATAAGAGAGCCCGCAAAACCTTCTGGGCCGCCAAAAACACCTGCACCAAGAGCGGTAGCAGCAACCCCACCTGCTGCCTTCAATCGCCCGCGAACACCGCCACCACGCTTGATACCTTCTGCCTTGGCAAGCTCTTGGCTGTACCTATTTATATCTGCCGTTAATGCACGAAACTGCTTAGAGCCAATCTGAGCCTGACTCCGCAGGCCTTGCATAGCGTTAATTTGTGCCCTAATTGTCTCAATGTTTCTTCGCCCAGCATTGTCAAATGTTTTGATTCTTTGTGCGACCTTTCCTATGCCTTTTGAGTCAAGCTGATTAGCCGCGTTAGCCAACCCACGAAACGACGACTCAAGCTTTTTAACTACAGCGGAAGCCCCTGCGTCCGAAAATTCAAGACTGATCTTGATCTTCTCAGTTGCTCCGGCCATTTGAGCGCTTCCTTAGTTCGGTTAGGGCTGTCGCCTCCATTACCTGAAGACGCTCAAGCACGTCAGTGCGATTCTCCACATTGTAGAGGTCAAACAAGCCTCCGGAACCCAGCAATACTTCGTATTTCAGCCCAACCAGACCGTCCATCGACACGTTCCACTGGGTCTGAGCGCGAAGGAATATTTGAACTGTCTCCCAGTTCTCCTCCCAGACCTCGAAGTCAGACGACTCTTTCTTTTTCTGCTTTGGCAGCTCTAAACCGAACGCTGCAGCATCGTCCTGGGTCTTGTCGTCAACAATGTCACCGCCAGAGACCCAGTAGACAGCAGCGTCTTTTAGTTTCCCGCTTCGCCCTCTGAGTAAGTGGCCGTGTAAGCGTTGAGCACTGACTTGAGCCAATCAACGTCATCAGCAAACTCTTTCAACATTGCCTTTGAAAAAGGCAGCTCTTGCCCGTCCTCTTCAATGCCTTCCCAGCCAACCATGATCTTTTCCAAAAACGGAAGACCAGTGGCTTCACCCATCCTCTCAAGCTCAGACATCTTCACCCTCTTGAAGATGGCTACAAAGTCAGAAGTGTCAAACTCGCCAGGACGTTCTGAACTTGGCTCTTTAACTTCAACAGGCCACTTGAAGGTTTTCACCTTCTTACGAACAAAAGCCATTAGGTAAAAGGATAAGCCGGCTCAGCATACACAAAAAAAGGGAGCCCGCAAAGGCTCCCTCTCAATGCAGCTCTTTAGAAGCTTAGGTGTAGATCAGATCAAACTCAGTGTTGGCAGCAGAGTCGGGCACACAGGTGTAGGGGATCTCAAGCATTGCGATGCCATCAGAATCACCGTAAGCAACGTCGCCAATGTCCACCTTGCTAGAGGTGAATTGAACAATGTTGCCAGCGGTGCTGCCATGAGTGAACTGCAGGTTGCCCAAGGCAGCATCGTCATCAACAGCTGATGCGAAATAGTCCTTGGTCCCGAGAGCCACAGCCTCGATAGAAACTGAGCCGGTAGCCGCACGATCTGTGATAAGCACCTCTTTTGAGCCGCCAACCAGCTCGCGATAAGTAATGGCGTTGCCTAGGTCAAACGAGAAACTCTGCAGAGCACCGGCATAAGACAGCAACTGGAAGCTGCTGGTGTTGCCGTTTTTGAAGATCAAAGGATCGTCCTGATTCGCATAGGTAGGAGTCAGAAGTGCCGTGTCGTCAGGAGCGTTGTAAATGCCCGTGAAGCTGAAATCCAAAGTCGGAATCTCGCCAACATTGGCGCTCAATGCGACGTTACCTCTGCAGCCAGTGACCGTATGGCGAACCCCATCAATGTTGTAGTGAATGGTGACTGAAGAGAAACTTGCGCTGACCGGGTCGTACGTCACTGAGGTGTTTGCAACAACAGTCTCAGCAAGGCCACACGCCTTAAGAGCTTTGCCATATGCAGGTGCAGTGCCTCTAGTGCCAGAGCCTGCAAGCTCAACGCTAAAAGTGCATTCAACGCGAGTGTTTGCCAGCAGCTGCTGAGAAGCACCGTAGTAAGGACGAATCAAGTCGCGGCTGACTACATCACTGCTCTGAGGAGTGATGCTTAGATCCCTCACTAGAACGGCGTCGGCCCCTGACACGGTTGGATCCGTCCCGTAAGTTGACTCCGTCTCGATCGCGATCAGGCGTTTGCGCAGTAGCAGTGCCATCGGATGTTTCCTGTGATGGTTGTGGTGGAAGCGTTCGCTCGATCAGAGTGCGTACGCCTGTTTCAGGATCAAGGAGGTAACTCCCGCCGTGACCACTGTGTTCATCCAACATGGTAAGTGCAGGACATGGTTAGGTTTAGCCTATCGCTAACTCATCACTGGGTCAGATCAGCGACTTGAGTGCGATATCTAATCTCAAATTCGTTGGAAATAATCCCCAAAGGTTTATCGGCCTCAATGAACTCAAACTCAGTCCTGACAGGCTGAACATCAATGGCGTATCCACCCACGGTCAGGTCTGACATGATTTTGCTGTGCAGAGACTCAATAGTGTCATCTGCCTCTTTGTCAGGCACATCGGCACGCTCGATGACCGAGACACGTATGCGAAGGGTCCAGTCCAGTGTTGGCGTGGTCGTGTTTTGATTTGCATCGTCTGAGATTGGCTCGACAACGATCGCAGGAGACTCGTCACGACTTATTGGCTCAACCCTGCTTCGATAAATCCTGGTGCCCACACCAGTGGTGTTGGCCAAAGTGGTTTTGATCGTGGCAAGGATGTTTTCGCGCTTAGTAGTCATATGCCTGGGCCAGGGTCACGTCTATTCTGCACGATATGGACTGCACGTTTATAGAAGAAGCAATCAGTCTTGCCAGATGCCTCTAGAAGCTCTTTGATCCTGACCCAATTTTCATAGGTCTCTTTGTCCATCAATCAATCTTTGATCATGAAGACGCGAGTAAGTTTTCCGTCGTCAAGCATGACGGCCTCTCTCACTGTGTAATCAACGCTATCAACAGTGATTGAGTCTGCAGCCTTTAAGGAAGGAAATTTTGCAGTGATGACAAGGACTGAAAAGTCTGTCGTCAAAACCAGTCCATCAGCGATGGTTTCAGTAGGGGAGTCAAAATAACCAACATCCGTCACATCCCCAGAAAGGACAGGCACTGTGAACCCTGGAATGTCGAAAAAAGCTCCGAGGTCTTCGGTGAAAGAAAGTGCCATATGAAAAAGCCCCCGCGTTGCGGGGGCGGCAGATCAAAGATCAGTTGTACTTCTTGCGGCCGAGGCCTACAACGCTGACAGCACCAGCGCCAGTACCACCAGCAACAGTGATGACAGCACGCGCATAGCGCTTGATCTCATCACTGTTGACAACAAGGCTCTCGACGAGAGCAGTGTTAGCAGTGGTAGTTGTGAAGGCAGCATCTGTGACATCAGCGAAGGTGCTGTTGTCAGCAGAATCTTGGATCTTGACGGCATAGGTGATGCCTGAGCCGCCAGCCTCAGCGTCGAGGATCAGGGTGATGTCACCCTCATAGTCGAGGAGGTCAACGCCTGTTTCGTTGCCAGTTGCGGTGACAACGTCGTTAGGCGCAAACGACAGGGCGGTCAAAGTCCGCCGAGTGTTGCCGATGCTCATGATTCCTTAGTCCTCTTGCGAGTGGTTGGCTTTTTAGGAGCTGGCTCAGGGGCCTTTTCCTCCTCTTGATGCTCAACAGCTTTGCCAAGGCCCAGGAGGGTCACAGCATCACTGTCTTCGACTTCCAAAATGGAGCCCGCAGCAGCGGGCTCACCGGAAATCATTACTGGCCTCAGAATTTCAATCTTCATGAGTCAGAAACGATGTGACAGATCACCTGGATCAGGTGCCGTAGCAGAAGGCGCCAGGCTGCTTGACAGCGAAGTCAACATCTTGCAGAGCAATGATGCGGACGGTGCCAGCGGTTGCACCTGCATAAGGATCGACGGTCAGATCCAGACCAGACCACATGGCCATGATCAGCTGTGAGAAGTCACCGAACAGAGCGTCGTTGTTCTCGAGCTGGTTGGTCACAGTCACTGGGTAACCGTTGATCTCGTCGTTCTCGTAGACGAACATGCCAGTGTTGCTGGCCTTCTCGGTGCTCTTCAGAGCGCCGCGAGCAGATGCGTTGATGATGTAACGCAGGCTGCCAGCGTCAGCGTTAGCCACTGCCACGTCGGTTTCCATGCCGATGTACTCGGCGAAGGTTCCGAAGGTGCTGATGGTCTGGGTGCCGATGCCGGTAGTGTTGATGATGCCCAGAGGCTGGTTGGAAGAACCAGAGCCGTTCAGGCCAACACGATCCAGCTCAAGAGCCAGCACGCGAGCCAGGTCATCACGGACCATTTGCTCCACGTCGATGCTGGACTGGAGCAGCAGCTTGCGGGAGTAGTCAACAAAAGCACCACAGGTCTTGGGGCTGAGGTTGATCTGCTCAATAGTTTGCTGGGACTCAGTGGGGGAGGAACCCTCGCCAACCCAGTAAGCAGTGGCGCTGGAACCCTGCTTGGGGATTGAGATGTTGCCGTTGATGCCCGTCAGGGTCGTCATGCCGGCGTCAGCCAGTGCAAGACGGTTGCGGAGCAGGTCGATGAAGCTGCCAGACAGCAGGACATCGTCAACGAGGTTGCCGCCAGCGGTGGCAGTACCAACGTTCAAGTCACGACGCAGCACCTCGTTGGGCACCACGATGCCGTTGGAGGAACGCTCGTACTGCTTAGAAGCAGCTTGGCCGACTTCAATCTCAAACTCGGCTTCACGACGAGCAGATTGATCGCCAGGGTTGGCCAGATAGTTCAGAGCGCGGACAAAGCTGAAGCGCTTGACTTCTTTCTGAGAAAGGCCGACATCGTTGGAAGTGACATCGGCAGAACGAATGGGTTGTTCCACTTGACGGGTTCCGAGTTTTTCGAGGAATGCAGCACGAGCCTCATCAACGGAGTTGTCTCCATCAATGAGTTCTTGTGCCAGATCTGCCATACGGTGCTGAGCACCGAGGGCGTTGATGGCGGCAACGCGGTCTTTTTCAGCCTTCTTGGCCTCCGACCGGATCACCTCCAGGTTGGGAGTTTGTTCTTCCATCGCAGGAGCGGGTGTAGATGCGGTCGTGACCGCTGAACGAGTTTCCTGTTTTTCAACAGGAGCTTCGTTTGTAATAGTAGTGTCTTCACGTTGTGAAGATTCAGGCATAGCAGGCTCTTCCGAAAGAAGTGAACGTCCGATTCCAATTGTGGGGTCAGCCGGAATCGAAACAAGGCTCAATTCGTGGGGAGTCCAGCTAGTAGCAAGCACACCCTCTTCGCGTTGCTCAACCTCATCGATTGAGTAGCCAAACGAAATACCGCGCAAGATGCCGTCTTTAACGTCATCTAGATACTGTTTGGCAAAATCAGAGCGCGAAAAGCGGATTTTTGCATAAGCACGCTTTTTGTCTTCATCCAGATAGGCCCGCTCGACCACACCCAAAACTTTGTCGGGATTGTGATTGAAGAGGAACGGAGCGCCGTCATTTAGGCGCATGAAGTTAGGAGCCTTGCTGTCATGGCTGAGCACCTCGCTGCCGAAATACCGTGTGACGGGATACTCGGAACTGAAAGGAAACTCAAAAGTCCGCTCATCCAGAGAACGGATTTCGGTTGCCTCGGTGCGCTGCATACGCTCACCGACAACAGCACGCTTTTCCTCAACCGTTTCAACTCGCTCTTCCTGAGGCTCGTCAGAACGGATTGGAGCAATCTTGGTCAAAGTGCTGAATCGATGGCCAGCAAAGATGTCAGTCTCTTCGCCGTCGCGATAGATCGCGATCAAAGCGGCAGGATCCTCTGCGGTGCCGTTGATGACAAACGTGCTGCCAGGCACGTCAATCTTGCCGTTCCGCTCAACACGAGTGATCTTGCCCCGAGCGCGACCTCCTGGAGAGTTCCAAGAAACAAAGTCGCCTGTTTTTAGGGCATCGGGTGCTGCCCTTTCTTGTTCCTGCTCCATAGAAGTCAAGAGTTCTTCCTCATTATTGCTAATAAGTTGTCTACCTTCCCGTGCTTTCTTGATCCGCTTCGATCGAGCGTCTGACCAAGACTTGCCAGCGTCACCACCCCAAGCTGCCCAAGCTACTCTTCCATTGCTTGGATATCCGTCTTCCCCAGGGCTGAATCCTTTGCCCTGTTTATCCACCTCATGCCTTGCAAACCAAGCTGACATTTGAACGACAGTATCCGGGTTTAGTTCTCTGCCACTCAAAATCTGGCTCGCTCTGGTGCGAGCGACGTCAGTGCCGCCGCCCTCACCATCAGACTTCCAATCGCGATAACGCTGAGCCTCAGCCCTCATGCCCTCGTTGGGCATAAGGTCAATCTCAACTCCGTTTACGTTTGCCATTTGTCCGCTTGCGGGTGGGCTGTGGCTCCTCTGATTCAAGCAACGACAGCTGCATAGCTTCGTCAGTCAAATCAAGATCCTTGTCTAGCTTGATTCCAGCATCAGCAGCGATTTGCTGCTCACGGGCAAGCTCAGCAACGTTGTCATCAAAATCACCGCCTGAGTAAGCAATGATTTGCTGCTTGGTCATATAACCCGCCTGCTCTGCCTCGCGATAGGCCTTGACCTCTTTCAGTGGATCAACCCAGCTCCAGCCACGCGGCATCCAGCGCGGGGAAAGATAACGCTCAGGCCGCAGCTCGTAATCAGGGAAGTCACAGTATCCACTGAGAACTGCAAGGTTCAGCCACTCACGGAACACACGCATATGCATGTTGTCGATCAGATACTTCTGAACAACACGCCAATGCTCGCGATCCTCAAGCAGTGACAGCCTTGAGCTGCTGTAGTTGGTGTCGCTGAAGTCACGAGACAATGTCTCATATGAACAACCAAAACCAGACGCAAAACGCCTGATGTGGATAAGGGACAGCATCTCGAATTGTTGATCGGGAGAGTCAATATCTGGCACTGTTATTTGTTCACCAGGGCTCAAATATTTGAAGGTCCCAGGAGAAAACTCTGAGATTCTTTCGCTGTTTTCGACATCATCGGCGATCAATTCTCCCTCGTTATTTGTGATAAAGCCCATAATGCTTGCGCCAGCACGGGCACGGATCACCGCCGCCTCTTCGTAACCCTGCAGCTGATGCGCATCCGCCATGACGCTATGGAACCAGGGCACACCCCTGTTCTGGCCTGGTCTCTCAGGCATGAACAAGTGAATTACATCCTCTGCAGGCAGAAAAACATGCTTTCTGGTTGGAGCAGGATTGCCTTGGAAAAACGTATCTCCAGGGTGTCTGGTGAGAATTGCGTACCGAACAGGCCGACCCCACTCATCAACCTCAACTCCGTTGCGCCACTCATTACCTTTTCTTTGAGTGGCACCGTTGTATGACTCGTCAAGCAGATCACTCTCGATCATCTGCAGCGCCAACGGCACTTTGGACTCGCCGAATGCACGACGCACAATGCGGAACAGTGCTTCGCCTGACTCGCACATCGCGCCGGCAGCTAGCCACTCAAAATCGTGGAAGCTATAGCGACCAGAACAATCGCAAGCATTAGGCCGTGTCCAGTAGGACCATTTAGCCTCAATCTCATTGTTGATACGGTTGTCCCGCTTGCTGCCACGCAGCTGCAACACCTGCGATTGCAGCTTGATGCCGGTGCCGATCACATTAATTTGAGTTGTCCGCTTCGCCTGCCGCGCATACGGATTGTTCCGCACCATCTCGCGGGAACGATCCCGTAGACGACGCAAATTGCCTCTAATTTCAGCGTCTGCGCTGGCTTGCGTCGACATCCAGTCAGATGTCAAGCGAGAAACCATTGCACCGCTGTAAGCACGGCGGAAAACTCGGGCAGGCGCCTTGCCAAAACCCAAGAAGTTCATGACGCTCGAACGAATACCCATGATCAGTTGAACCTCACGAACATGTTGCGTGGATTGCCAAGCCCGTTGGCGATCATTTCAGCTTGTTCTTCACGTTTGACTTCTGCCTTGAGTCGACCCTCGAGTTGAATGAGGTCAGGCAAGTCGTAACGCTTGAGGTTACGGTTGCCAATCTTGTATTCCTGTACTGCGCCGCCTGTAACAAGTGTCCTAATTGCAGCTTGTACAGCTTCTAGGTCTTTTCTGGCCTGAGTTCGCCCATCAAACGCTCCAGCAGTGCCTGAGTACTCAAGAGCTGGCTCAACAGTCAGTGTGCCGTAGCCAAGAGTGATTTTTTCGCTGCTCTTGGTGGCAATCGCCTGCCAATACCAGTTACCAGCATCGAAAGCAGAGCTATCTGTGGCCGAGATTGTAAATTCCCAGCCTGTTGAATAAGCAGAGCCGGTGGAAGTGTGCGCTACGCCAGGTCGGACATTAGTCCTCAAGTAGTACTTGAGGGTCCACTGGTCACTTTTGATTTCGTTGCCGAAAACATCGTTGGAAGAGTTGTCTCTCCACTTAACGGTGTCACCAGCCCGGATCTCGCTTGGGATGTTCACGGGGCTACCAGCTTTGGACGAAATTACGGCGTTTAGGCCGTTTTTGCTGTCTTGATCCTAGCTGAGGCGCCTTATTAGGCTCATTACGGCGCTCAAACTGATCCCAAATGCTCCGGCGGTCATATTTTTGATAAAGACGATGCAATGCGGCATACGCATAGACCATTTCGTCCAATGCCTCGTTAGGACTTTGACTCTTCTTAGTCCACACTCGCTCGGGGAAGCCATTTCGATATCTGAGAATCTGGCGTTCACTCGTCAGCTCTTGGAAGTAGTCGGGACCGACGGTTGGATAGAAGTGAAGGTATCCAGGGCCTGGATCATTGTGTTTCAGCCGCCCAAACAACAATGACTTCACTCCATCAACGCCAACAGGGAACAATTGAGCGCCATTTTTCATCGCTCGACCCTTGAAGTTGATGTCAACCTTGCTTGGCTTGCCCAAAGGTGGCTTGCCTTTCTGACCCATACCTTTGATTGCAATCACGCCCATTGCTGCACGCTCTCGCGCATAGCCATACACCTCTTGGGTGTGGTGACCACCAGAGTCAATGCAGCAAACCTCAATATTGAGCTTGCGGCCATCTTCTGTCTCATACGGATTTTGCAAAACCTCGTCTAACTGCTTCCACACCTCCGGCCTGGACGGTGATCCATAAAGAACCACTCGATCAACCAGATAAGCCTCCTCATCTCTCGCCCATCCCCACACTGACAAACTCAATCTGTCGTCCTGACAGTCGCAACCACAGGTAAGCAACAAAACTTCGGCAGGTGGCGAGGCTTGCTTGTATTTCTCCTCAGCAGCACGCTGCAACAGTGATTCGCCACTGATCTTGCTCGCATACTCGTCTTCCCAAACCTCACCAAGGATCGTGTTGACCCAAGTTTTCAACTGTTCTGCATCGTGCTTTGCATCTAAAAACTCCTCCACCAGATTCGACCACGCCGCATTTGGGCTGTAGCTGTAAGCAGCCCAGATATGGAAGCCAGCGTGCTTACCGTTAAAGGGACCAGTGCTCCGCCACTCGCCTCGCTCAACCATCCATCTCTTCTTGGCGTGAGGGATCATCACGCCACACTTCTCGCAACAGTAAGAAGCTGTTGAAGGATCATCGTCAAACCAGCGGATGTTGGCCCAGCGCAGATACTGCATATGACCGCAGTCTGGGCATGGGACGTAGTAACGCCGCATGTCCGACTGGTTGTACATCTTCTCGATCCGACTGAAATCCTTCACCGTCGGTGTCGAGCCAGATACGATTTTTCGGTTCCAGTAGTACTCAGTACGCCTGATGCCCAGCTTGATTTGGTCGCCTTCAGATCCAGCCGAAGGCGGATAGCCGTCGACCTCGTCGAACAGTACGATCCGCCTGCTCACACGCCGGAAGCCACGCGGCGAGTTGGCACCAACAAGACTAAGCGTGCCCCCTGGAAACTGTTTTTGCAGGATCGTGTTTGCGCCGTCCTTCGCCTTCGCTTCACTGACCAGGCCTCTTAGCACTGGTGTGTCGCGCAACATTGGCGCGATCTCTTCTTTTGAATATCCTTGCGCGTCCTCAATCGTCGGCTGCACAAGCATGATTGGTGCCGGATCTTGATGGACGTGATACCCGACGACGTGGTTCAAAATTTTTGAGTAGCCAACCCTGGCTGACTTCATTACCGTGACTTGTTCAATGCCGGGATCGGTGATCGCATCCATGATCCCCTTCTGATATGGCAACGTTCGCCATCGCCCGCCCTCTGCGCTGGACTCTGCGCTCAGGAAAGCATTTTCGTCGGCCCACTCACTAAGGCTCAGCTTTTTGGGTGGCTTGAACGCCATGTAGGCCTTCTTTTCAAGCAGCTCGATATTGCTCATCCCTCTGCCTCCCGAGCCAAGTCTTCAAGGGTTTCGCGCACGATATCTTCCAAACACGCCATGGCGCCTGAATCCAGGTCTGGTATTCGCTGCTTTGCCTTACTCGGCAAACCCATGATCTTGTTTCTCGCCATCGTCACAATCTCAACCCACTTCGCCTCAACTTCTGCTGCTGGTACAAGCAAACCCTCCTTCTGCTTCCTGTCCAGCTCAAGCAACTCGGCTTTTAGATGCTCGGTCCTGGCTCGGCTTTCGTCGTAGTCCGGGATGTACTCGGATGTTTTCGTCATCCGTGGGCCTGGTGGCCTGTCTGCAACTTTTGCAGCTGGCTGCTCTTGAATTACTTGTGCAGCCTTTTTATGCGCGGTAGTCTTGCGGGTTTGCGTCGTCTTCCGATAGTCCTCAGCGAGTGTGGACGTATCAATTCGTTTCCTGCCTTTTTCATCAAGCACTGTTTTCAAGCGGCCTTTGGTGATGGCCTGCCCGATTGCTTGCGGAGTAATGCCAAGAATTCGTGCTGCTTCGGCTTGAGTTACTAATGCCATCCGGCGATTACAGCGATGTCTCTTATACACATTCTCCGAGCCCACGAGACGGACTCCTATCTCGTATGCCGTCTTCTGCTTGAAAAAAAAAAAAATACAACAACGCCCAAACTACACCCCCCTATCAAAAAGTAT
>BCSF01000208.1_pt1 | contig 26565 bp, 40 predicted proteins | sample 1016431 | NCBI WGS metagenome assembly BCSF01 (sample SAMD00045685;SAMD00045686;SAMD00045687;SAMD00045688;SAMD00045689;SAMD00045690;SAMD00045691;SAMD00045692;SAMD00045684;SAMD00045690;SAMD00045691;SAMD00045692;SAMD00045684;SAMD00045685;SAMD00045686;SAMD00045687;SAMD00045688;SAMD00045689, study... | reverse complement strand
CAGCAGGTGCGGTGAGAGCAACAGGAGTGCTTTCAGCAGCAGCAAGGTCGAGAGGGAAGTTGTGAGCATTACGCTCGTGCATTACTTCCATACCGAGGTTAGCACGATTAAGTACATCTGCCCAGGTGTTCAGGACTTTGCCCTGACCATCCATGATGGACTGGTTAAAGTTAAAACCGTTGAGATTGAATGCCATAGTAGAAACACCAAGAGCGGTGAACCAGATACCGACAACAGGCCATGCTGCAAGGAAGAAGTGAAGTGAACGAGAGTTGTTGAAGGAGGCATATTGGAAGATGAGACGACCAAAGTAACCGTGTGCAGCAACAATGTTGTAGGTCTCTTCTTCTTGACCAAACTTGTAACCATAGTTCTGGGACTCGTTCTCGGTGGTTTCACGAACCAGAGAAGAGGTAACCAGAGAACCGTGCATTGCACTGAACAGAGAACCACCGAAGACACCAGCAACTCCAAGCATGTGGAAGGGGTGCATCAGAATGTTGTGCTCTGCTTGGAAGACAAGCATGTAGTTGAAAGTACCAGAAATGCCAAGAGGCATTGCGTCAGAGAAAGAACCTTGACCGAAAGGATAGACCAGGAAGACAGCAGAAGCAGCAGCAACAGGAGCACTGTAAGCAACGCAGATCCAAGGACGCATACCAAGACGGTAGGACAGTTCCCATTCACGACCCATGTAGGCATAGATGCCGATCAGGAAGTGGAAGACAACCAGTTGGAAAGGACCACCGTTGTAGAGCCACTCATCAAGAGAGGCAGCTTCCCAGATGGGGTAAAAGTGCAGTCCAATAGCATTGGACGAAGGGATAACAGCACCAGAGATGATGTTGTTACCATACATCAGGGAACCAGCAACGGGTTCACGGATGCCGTCGATATCGACGGGGGGTGCTGCGATGAACGCAACGATGAAAGCAGTAGTTGCAGCAAGCAGGGTAGGAATCATCAAGACTCCGAACCAACCAACATACAGACGATTGTCAGTGCTGGTGACCCATTCGCAAAACTGTTCCCAAGTATTCGATTTTTGTTGACGTGAAAGTGTAGCAGTCATTGTTATGAACAAGTAAGTAGATCCATCAGGGAAATGGTGGAGGTACTTATTTCCCAGTCACCCTCAGACTAGGATATGAGAGACGGATTGGTAACCCTGCCTAGTCTCGGTCAAACGGCAGGAGAACTTTGTAACGTGTCCTTTAAGGTTCGTAACATTCGTTAACATATTTATTATAGTACGAACTCTAGGATCCTGTCAACCCTTTTTGGAGAAAGGTTCCCAATGTTCCCACTTGTATTTGTGGACTGCCCACATACCCATGATGGGAACCACAATTAAAAGGAAAGCAAGTATACCTCTGGTATACCATGTCTCCATTACGAACCGTGCGATGTGTCCCATTTTTGTCTGAAGTACCTGTCTACATGGTTTAAACAATCAAGTGGTGCTACCTCATCTTGAGATGCCCATTCATAACAAAAGTCAATCATGCTTCCAGTGACATGATTGACTCCGAAGATTCTTGAAAATGCTGATGCTGCGAAATGAAACCGTTGCCTAGTGTGCGGTTCCATTTCCCTTATAATCGTCGGATTCATAGTAGTGTCCCTTCTTTGATCCGAAATAAAGTGTGGCAACCACAAAAGGGATTGCCACGATCATTAGTGCTTTGCCAAGTAGTTCAGACATCATCTTCATCCTCCCAGTATCCATCAAAAGGTTCTTGTAAAAGTTCTCTATGTTTTAGAAATCTCATTGCCTGACGTAGAAGTTCTTCGTCCTGTTCAGTAAAGATGATGTCTTCTTCCATTTATGGATTGTGGTTTTTGTTCTCTTTGATTTTGTTATATCCCCAGACTGCTAGGGTGCCGATACCAAGACCAGCAATACAGCAAAGTAACATGTGAATAATATGCTCGAAAGTCGAATGGTCAGCGTGGTTCATCAAGATACGTGTACAACTCCAATCATGCCAGCCCCTTTGTGGGGACCACACCAGTAAGTATAATCACCTGGTTCTGGAAACGCAACCTCAAAGTCTTCACCTGGTAACATTGCCAGTGCTTCGTGTGACCACTCTGGGTGATCTTCAATAACAACATTGTGTGGAGGAAGCATGTTGTTAATAAAGTGAACCGATTCACCAGCAGCAATACTAACTTCTGCTGGTTCGAAAACTAGGTTGCCATTGGCACCCATCTGAACATCTACTGCCCAAGCAGGTGCAGCAAAGAAAAGTGTTGTGAAAAGTGCGAGAAGGAATGCTTTAATCTTTGTCATCTTTGAGTAGTTCCTCAACTCTACGGCGCATGTTCTCCATGTCCCGTTTTATATATCGTTGAGAGTACCCATGATGCTCCTTTAATATCATGGTTCCATGATAAAACATGGTTCCCGCAAAGATTAGTAACAATACTATGCCGATTAGTTCAGGGTAATGTTCAGCCATGGTAGGACAGGGGGAATGACACCGATAAGTCTTAGAAGTCCCTCAGCAAATAAAGCAAGAACCACCCAACCAACGCACATGCTAATGATAGAAGCATTACGGTTGTGTCGTCGTATTGCTGCATCGATCATCTCCTGAACTTCTTCTTTAGTTACTGGTTCCATCATCAACACTCATGTTGTCCAAATCTTCAAGTCTTTTCTCCCAAGTATCACCACCATCAGATCCTCTCTTGGGATTGATACATTGAAAGTTACCCAACTTATTACAGACTAGACCAGCAAGATCTAATTCGTTTCCTAACTTACCAGTACCAGACCAGTAGTGTTGACCATTGATCCAGACTGCACCACACTTAGGACATTCTGCCCTAGTCATGGATAGTTCAGATAATTCTCTATCAGAAGACATCTTCTTTGCTCCAGTTTTTTGGTGGTAGACCCAACTCCCTTTCCAACTTTTTTCTCATCAGGAATAGCTGACATTTGACCACCTGATATCTTAACAAAAGTTCAACGTAGGCAATTAGTCTACTTGTAGCTTCCCAACCAAAAAACGCAATAAACCCAGCAATAATCAGTAAAGTGACATAATATGAGGTAAAAGGATCCATTAGGCTCAGAGGACTATTGAATAGTGTATCTATATGTTACAGATTTTCTTAACGATTGTCTGTTAGTATCGATACTCATCTATTATATCGAGCACTCGGTTCAAGTACTCATGCGCCAGATTCTTTTCGGATTCTGATTTACATTCCTTAAACAGCATGTCCTTTAACTTGAGAACACGGTACTTCATTTCATCCCTGGTCATACTATTTCTCGGCATAAAAAATCACCCCCACTTAATTTAGCAGAGGTGATAAATTTAATCTTGGTTTGTGTTATTTACAAGACACCAGGAATGATTTGTCCAGTGGTCAGGTAAGCACCCACACCAGCAACGAAACCAATCATTGCCAGACGTGCGTTGAGGATCTCAGCCTCAGGGGTGAAGAGTTTCTTCATTGTTTTTCCTCCAATGTTTTGTTGTAAACTATAATTTCTTTACCATCATGAGTGAAAACCAGTTCATCATCATGCTCCCAACACAACTCTTCGTAGAGAGCATTGAGTTTTTCCATATCTTCGTAAAGTTGATTAGGATTCGGCATGATGTGCTTTCAATTCTGGGTTAGGTTTACTTGGTTCAAATGGACTGCGAGTACGGTTCTCGATAACAATAAAGGCATCTTTATTGTATTTACGAGTACCTAGAGGAGATGACCACTTTGGATTGTAGTCTTCACCGACATCGATACCAGAGACTTGAGTGCCACCAATCTTGACGACAATCTCATCATTTCCATCCCAGTCAAGTTCTTGGAGGGCAATGGCAAGTTGCCCAAGCATGGTGGCACTCACAGGTTCTCCTCTTGCTCCGTAAGAATCACACAGTCACTGGTGGGATAGGCAACACAGGTCAGAACAAAACCTTCTTCCATTTGTTCATCATCAAGGAAGGATTGTTCGTCGTTGTCTACGGAACCAGAGACGAGTTTGCCTGCACAAGCCGAGCAAGCACCTGCTTTACACGACGAAGGGAGATCGACACCTGCCTCTTCTGCTGCTTCAAGAATGTATTGATCGTCAGCACACTCGATGGTAGTTTCGGTCCCATCGGGAGTTTGAAGAGTGACATTATAAGTTGCCATGACTTTAATAAGTTTCAGAGAGTTGTTGTACAGAGTAAGCAAGCAACACAAAGAATGCGATGCTAGTGGTGGTGAAGATGAACTCGGTCATCAGAAAACACCGAAGAACAGTTTACCAGTAACTGCGTAAGAAATCAAGCCAAATACGATACCCATCATTGCCCAACGACCGTTATACATTTCAGTCATCTGCATGGGAGTAAGCAGACCCTTACGGTTGTACTCTTGGTACACCATCTCGGGCTCCTTTGCCCACATATTCATTTGACCTTGTTCGTTAGTTGTCACAGTCATGACTTTTGTAAAGAAGTGTTACAGTATTATATAGAAAAAAGGGAGACTTGTAAAGTCCCCCGATGTTCATTCACTAATAATCAATCTTATCTAGTATCTGTTGACACTTTTCAGTATTCTTTTTACAAAAAGCAGTAATGTAAGAATCTACGTCTGTCTCCATTTGATAGTGAGCATGGGTATGAATCAACTGTATGAGGGAGAGACTTCCAAGTAACAAGGCTAATAGATGACAGACAGGACTGCTTACGCAGCAAGTTAGATTCTTACGAAGATTCATGATCAGAAACGATACTTAGTACTCAGTTCAGCTTTCCAACTGGTCTTACTCTTGGCTTGAGTTGCTTCTGCTTTCAGTTTGGCAGAAAGTTGGTCAGTGATCTTGATACCAGTGCCGATTTCAGCAGCAGTGAAACCAGTAGAAGATCCACCATCAGGAGTCTTGGCACCACCACCCAGTTCAACGTAGGGTTTCAGAGCACCAACTTTCCAATCATAACCCAGACGTGCCTGGTTGACTGCTTCTTTGTAGTTGGCATCAGAGAACTTAAGTTCAGATTTGGTCATGACGTAAGGACCAGCAAGGGCAGGTGCCGTCACCATCGGAATGGCAATGGCGGCAAGAGCGAATGCTTTCATTTGTTTTTCCTTTGAATAGAGTTTGAGTGTCTCAGAAAAAAAGACCCCTACATTTTAGCAGGGGTCTGTTGGTTTGTAGTTAAGGTTTAGTTAACTATCAGAAGGAGTACTTCAGACCAGCCTTAGTACCGTAGGAGTTGGTCGTGCCGTTGACGAAGGAGATTTCACCATAGACACCCAGGTTCTCGGTAGCAGCAATAGAACCACCAGTTTTGGCAGAGAACTTGGTCTCAGCAGCACCACCATCGGGGCTGATGATCGAAGGACCACCCTGGATATACCAGGCAGCAGCACCAGAAGTGCCTTCAAAACCTACGTGCAGATCAGTCGTGGTGCCAGTGTAGTCACTACCAGTGAAACCAGAGTTGGCTTCGACGTTAACGTAGGGTCCTGCCATTGCAGCACCAGCAAAAAGGGGAGCAGCAGCCAGGGCTGCGAATGCGGATTTAATCATTTTAGATACCTCGTTTTTCTCGCAGAATTTACCTGCGGATGATAGGAGACTCGACTTGTCTCCGTTTGAATATTTTAACACAGAACCGTTGCGAGTAGTTGAGGCATTGGTGCTGTTGTAAATCGTTACAATGTAACGACGAATTTATTTATACAGTTACTTCCCTGCGACTTCGGGGGGTAACCGTAAAAATGGATTGTACTGGAACATACGACCCCAGTTGTTTGCAATCTCGTCAGGAACGTTCTGCCAGAATTGCAAGATACCATTATAACTGGATTTGTGGAACACGTCAACATGATCCGTGTGGATATCCGATCCAAGATCAATCTGATACAAGAACAACGGAATGGAGTAAGTCACACCAGAGTTGTAAAGCAAGTCGTCGGCAACTGCTCGTGGTTTCACACCATTGTCAAGTTTGTACTTCTCACCACGAAGATGGTATCGGAACAGTCTCTCTGCATGATGACGTGTGATGATGTAGCAAGCAGTGGAGAAGTCATTACAGAACCTCTGGTGCAGTTGAACATGAACGGCACCAGGGTTGATAATGGCAAGTTGGATCATGTCCCAATCATAAGGCATGTGTGACATGAACTCACTCCAAGTAAATCCCCAATACTTAACAGTATCAAGGACACAATCATCCTCCATGATCATTGCCACAGGAGAATCACTGGTGTCATACCAATGCTTGATTGCCTTAAGGTGAGAAGTGACACAACCAACTTCACCAGACATCATGTTGTCTGGATATCTTCCCTTAAGAATGTCACTGAGATCATCTTCTCTGCCATCATATGCAGAGATGCGTTCATAGTTTTCAATCTGCCAATAGGCAAACTGATCTTCCATAAACTTACGACGATCTTCTTTATCGTCCAAGTTGATGTAATAAAGTGGTGGAAGATTTTGGAGTTTATATGCTGCTTTATTTTTGTCCATTTGCAATCACTTTTTCAACGTTGGGGATAAAAATATTCTTTACGGTTTCTGTCCAATCAAATTGTTTAGCATACTCTTTGATCTCTTCCCTATGTTTCACAGAGTATTCTCTGTTCTTAATGATCTGCTCCTCAACGAAAGCAATATCACTAATCTTTTTCTCGGGAATGACAGTAATAAACTCCTTTTCAAGATCAAGATTGGCAGTGGCAAACTCACTTACCACCACACCAAGACCAGCAGCAAGAGCCTCCATGATAACAAGAGAATGTGCTTCCCCATCAGAGAGAAGCACTAAGTTACCATACTCAGTAAGATTATCATAAAGATAGTCTTTTGTCCACTCACCAAGATAGTTCTGGTTTTGATTAAACCTGTTGTCAGCAATGTTGCCAGCAAAGTAAAGTGACTTGATATCTTGGAAGAGATGCTGTCTCTTTCGGTAATCAATCTTTGCCAGATAGATACTGCGATCTGGATGAGATGGTGTCTCTGTAAAAGCAAATGCCTTAGTGTTTACACCGTTGCGATTGAGATACAACTTCTCACTGGGAATACCAGACATGATGTTGTATACTCTCTTGATACTTTCAGACAAGGAGAATACATTTGGTTTGATAGCACCAAACGCATTGAAGATCTGACTGTACCCGTTCATCATATCGGGTCGTTCAATATAAGCAAAGTGCGTTGTAACAGCACAAGGGTATTGAATGTATGGATACAAGAAGACCCAATCATCGTAGTTGATGTGAACGAAGTCTGGACTATACTCGTTCACACGTCTAATGATTTCTTGAGGATCACCGATGTTGATGATGAGAACATCATGTCCCAACTCTTCTAAGGACATCTTCATGTCCCAGATAAGAGTTTCTACAGCACCCCATCCCTTAGGAGGGATAGGTGTGTTTGGTCCAATGATTGCAATCTTCATGCCAAAAGTTTTTCAATGGTGGGAATGTATTCATTCGCAAGGATATTTGCTAGACCAAATTTTTGGATGCCATACTCACGAATTTCTTTTCTGCACTTTCTAGATACTTCTCTATTGTCCTTGAGAGCATTTCGAATGTACTTGTCGTTATTTATCAGTCGTTCTGGAATTACCTTAATGAAAGGTTGATCATCAAGTTCTACAGCAACAGACTCGGAAACAACAACACCAAGACCACAAATCAATGCCTCTTTGACGACCAGAGGTGTGGTGTTTTCCACTTCACTCAGCAAAGTAAAATTAGAATACTTGGTAATCTCATGGTTCAAAAACTCTCGGGGAACCTCTCCAAAATAATTTTGCCTGTTTCTGAACTGACCCAATTCAAGACGACCCATGAAGTCAACATCTTCATAGTCCTGAATGAGATACTGCCGTTTCCTGTCAGTAATCTGAGAGAAGCACAAGGTTCTATCATATCGTGCTTCATGGTGGAAAGCATAGGGTTCTGGTCTTACACCAAGACGATTGATGAATACACGATCCTTGTCAGCACCACATGTAATAAAGGTATTAATATCTTTTTTTGAAGATGCCATGATATGGAAATTACTATTATTACTGTAAGTTCTCATTACAGCATGATAGTTGTCTCTGCTCCACATCTGTGGATGATTTAGAAATGGATAGTGACTAGAGACAATAAGACAAGGGTGATCAATCTGCTTGAAGATATCATGGAAGACATCATAGTGAATATGAACTGCATCATAATCACCAGCCCAGATCTCATCCAAGATCTCTGTTCTATGAGGAGTATTGATAATCTCTACATCATGTCCCTGCTCTGTAAGGATCTGATAGTAATCCCAGATCAGCATCTCTACAGCACCCCACCCATCAGGGGGGATGGGCATGATGCCAGGTCCTACTTGTGCAATCTTCATGGATGGTATTCCTCCCAATACATCACATCTTTAATACCATCGATATACTTTGGACTATGCTCTACAAGTGTATGAACATTCTCATACGAACTATGGAATACAAACACAGGTTTGAATTCTCGTTCATAAGGATTTTTGCCCATCCAGATACCATTCTCTTTCTTGAGTGGCATCAAGGCATGAGCAGCAGTGTGATTAAAAGCACCATTAGTGAACTTCCAGTCATCAAAACGATTGAAAGATAGACAAAGGAGTAATTCATCTGTCACATTCAGGGGTGTAGAACCATCACCATGAATATCAGTATAGATCTCATGGAACTTTTCAAAGATGTGATCGTGAGCATCCTTCTTAAAAAGGAAGCAGCCCGATGCACCGTAGAAATAGTCTACACCAGCATGTGGAAGATACTTGGAAACTTTACGAAAATCAGCCTTTACATTCTTCATGAACTCATCAAGAGTTGGAACCCACCAGTGTTGGGTAAGCATGAAGTTATCTTCAGATTCTTCAATCAGTTCATCTACCCTATCGTTGATCAGTACAGTATCAACGTCCATGTAAAAACAATAGTCAGTTTCTACATGCTTATACAGTTCATATCTCTTTGCCCAAATGTGTGGTTGAAACCAATTTCTTCCACTACCCTGAAGGTGTTTAGCATCTTCTTTTACAATTTTGATATTGGGATCATCAGCATAGAACCGATCATCCATATCAATAACAACAACCTCATAAGGTTGCTTGACTCTTTCTTCAAGAGCCTTCAGTGACCTCATGAGGTTGATGTAATGCTTATCATCACCACCAACAATATACCCAAATGTAACCTTACTCATAGCAGTTTCAAAAGACCATTAATCCTATTAGCATATGTATGATGTTCTTTCACGTATCTCATCTGCTGAATAATTCTACCCTTATCTTCTCGCAGTCGCAACCCCTCTTCAAAGAGTTCGTCAATGTTCTCTCGGCAGATAACCAGAGGACCAGCAAACTCAGCAAGTTTAGGTGAGTTGGTTAAACCTAACTGACCATAACTGATACTCTTAAAGATGCGACAGGTCTTTGTTCCCCATTCTGCATGGGTAGCATTACGAAGGTCTGGTGACAGAAAAGACTTCTGCATCAGTTGCCTCATAATATTCCCGTCCAAAGGATTGGTCCACGGGTTAGACCAAGCTGTTTTGACTCCTCGTTGTCCACAGAGTTGTGCGAATCGATCAATAAGATGCTTATTAGCAAATCTTCCCGTGGGAGAGATACTACCAATGAAATAATAGACATTTTCCCTCTCTATATTAACCCAATCTTCATTGAACTCATGAGGGAGCAAATCGGTTGCCCATGCAACGTAAGAGATATCATATCCCTTTTCTTTTGATTCATCTCTATCAACACATACACCAGTATCTAGCACTTCAAAAGTGTTGATGTCATGATCAAACTCATAATTATCGTTGTCCATCTTATCTTGATGGTAACGCATATCAATTAGTTTCTTGACATTGCCCAGATACTTACCAGGATTAACACAGACATGCACATAATAAGTGCTAGTCTTCCTCAGGGGAATGTTCTTATCAGCAAATCCTTCTGTAAAGAAAACACAGTTATCATAGTCAAAGTCTTCTGGATAATCATTATCATGAAACCAGAAGACCTCGTGACCGTCCATCTCAAGAGTTTTCTTAAACCCCTCATGAACATATGAATACGTGTCAGAGTGGAGAGGATAACCCCAGAGGACGAACTTCATGCGTATTCACCAAACACAAACTTCTCACCCATCTTCGTAGTATCATCATCGTTGAAGAGTTTATCAACTGCCTCTGTATTAACCAGATCTGGATGCACCCACCAATCTTCAAAGGGATGACCATCATCAACAGAGATGTTAGATCCGACTAGTTTGTATCCAAGACCAGTCAAAAATTCTCTAGATTCATCACGAACTGCAGGACCATCATTGTAACTATCATGCTCAAAGGTAATAGTAGCAAAACGATACTTATCGTGAGGGATCTTTTTCAGAGCAGCAAAGGTGACAGCAGAAGGTTCGCAGTCTACCTGGAGATAATCAAAATCGGTGTTGGTAAAACCAATCTCGGTAAAGAGTTCATCATAGTCAACCTCTGTTGCATCACCACATGCAACCAGGTTCTTACGACTAGCATTGAACTTATCAACTAAACTCTCTTGAACTTCAAGAGAAATACCCTTCCATCCAAACTGCTCAAGCAAAGCAGTGTTATTAGAAACAAAGGGATCACCAGAACCAATCTCTACATAAGTCCCATTTGTTTTACCCTCAAGAACAGAAAGGACGAACAAGTCTTGATAGCACTGAGAATAATTATGAGTGATATTTAAAGACTGAGGAAAAGGTGCTGCAAGTCGAAAGTGCATATTACGAGAGTAATATGTGGGCATTTGCCAGGCATTGGGATCAGACATGATACTTAGAATTATCTTTGGCTAGGTGAATGATTTTACGGTCGAAGGGGAATGATGGGTAGCACTCTGGAAAAGCATAACTTGGATCAAGTGTGCGAACACGATCAAAGTTTTCGCAGAAGAACTTGTTCAGATGAGTTTCATCATGCCATACAGCAATGATACCATTCTCATCGTCTTCGTCTATTCTAGCACAGATTGTTTCCATCATATCAATGACGGGTTGAGTTTTACCACCCCAGAGACAACCTTGCCAATAGACTCCAAAGTCATAAGCATTCTCAAGATATGCTGTTGACTTTCTATTCGTCTCAAAAGAACCAGGTGCCTTATCGTGAGGAGGTGCTTTCACTTCATGACATGGGTGATGTACACCAACAAAATCATTCTCACCAAAGATCTCATCGAGAGCAATCTCCTCATTCACAGACATATCTGCGTCAAGGAAAAGAACGTAGTCACTCTCAAGAAGTTGTTCTTTTGCACTTAGGATAGTGTGAAATCTTTCCAGAGTAATCCTTGGCCATTCTTTGTGTTCGATTTTGATGGGAATAATATCCTTAGGAATATCCCCATTAATATCACCATCAGTAAAAGCAAAGATCTTTTTCTCTACACCAGGAAAAAGAAACTGCTGTACTTTGTCATAATAATATGGGAGAAAGTTTAGATACTTGTCAGTACCAATAAAAATAATAGATACACTCATTAGATTACTACCCATCCGTCACAATAAAGATCACTTGTGTCATGCTCGGCATCAAGTGGTGGACCGAACCACTTTTTAGGTGCGATGACTTTCTTGGTTTCATTTGTGGATAACCAAGCACCCCACCAAGAGAATGAAGAGTTGGCAATAATAAAGTCAGAACAAAGAGACATCATGCAAAGATCTGTAAGATGATCATTTGCAGAGACCATGAAACGATCATCTTCAAATAACTTCTGATCTTTACACCACTCAGGATCATCAGAGAAGATAAAGACAGTCCTATCATCATCAAAGTATTCAAGTGCCTCTGCATAATAAGTCAGAGACTGAATGGGATGGTGACTGTACTGTGCGTAGTCAGACCTACGAATATGTAGTGCTACTGGACGATCATATTCTTTGATGAACTCTTGGCAATCTTTCTTAAGTCCATGCTTAAAAGTAAAATCTTCTAGAAGTTCATCTCTGACATTCTTGAAGTACTTTTCACTTTGAAAGTATCCAAGCAGGGATACATTGTCAGGGCAACCATTGAATAAATCAGCATCAAAGGAGAATGACTTGGGTCTTACTACTTGACACCTCTGCTCATCCATGAACTGAACCTGAAGAGGACTAAGATTCTTCAGATCAAATGTATGGAGAAGTTGATGTTCTTGCCACTGATCTTCAATACCACTGTATCTAGATGGGGGAATGCAATACTGAAACCCCATGTTCTTTGCAATGCCTTTTACAGCAGCGTATTGAAACATCTGATTGGCAAGACGTTCCTTCATCTTACCAAGATAGTTAATACCAATCATCGTGTCTGTAGTGCCTCTGCGGTTTCAGTGATAACAATCTGTTGCTGCATTGATTGACGCATCTTGTACCACTCGTAAGTCTTCTTCAGACCTACTTCAAGAGAAGTCTTGGGTCTCCATCCCAGATGATAAAATCGGGAGCAGTCAAGGGGTCGTTTGGGGGTGCCATTTGGTCGGTTAGTATCCCAGTTAATCTTGCCATTATATTCAGTAACAGCAGCAACATGCTCAGCAAGATCAGCAATCGATACATCAATACCAGACCCAACGTTGTACACTTCGGCACCACCACAGGTGATCATGGCAAAGAAACATGCGTCTGCCAGATCATCAACATAAAGGAACTCACGGGTAGGAGTACCATCACCCCACAGAGTTACCTCATCTTCACCCCTAGCAAACTTGGTCATCATCGCAGGGATGACATGACCATTGTCGGGGTGGAAATTGTCCCCAGGACCATACAGATTGGATGGCATCAGAGACACAGAGTTGAAACCATACTGCTTATAGTATGCCTGAAGCATCTTGATACCAGAGATCTTTGCTACGGCATAAGCATCATTGGTGGGTTCAAGGAAACCAGTCATCAGAGAACTCTCTTTGACAGGAACCTCAGCATACTTGGGATAGATACAAACACTACCCAGGAACAAGAACTTCTTGACACCACCAGTGTATGCGGCATCAATCAGGTTCGTTTGGATCATCAAGTTTTCATAGATGAACTCACCCGAGTATGTGTCATTAGCATAGATGCCACCAACTCTGGCAGCAGCATCAAACACATAATCAATCTCATTCAGTGCGAAATAAGACTGAACTTCAGCTTGATCTCTCAGGTCAAGTTCTTTGCTGGTGGGAGCAAGGATATTTTCATATCCTGCTGCTTTCAGTCTGCGAATGATTGCGGATCCGACAAGACCACGACCACCAGCAACAAAGATTACATCACTTGTTTTCATTCTACAGTTACGGTGTGAACTTCAGGTAGTGGGAACAGAAGAGTTTTGCCTTTGAACTTAGGGTTGTTGATGAAGAATTCCTTGAAGTGCCAAGGAAGAACAAGGTAGTAATCGTAATCACCAGCAAGAACAGTGTCTTCATCGGTGATGGGAATCCAAGTTCCTGGTGTGTAGCATCCATGTTTATCTGGATTTACATCACCAATAACTTCAATATCATCAGGTCCTAGACCACAGTATTGTAGCAGAACATTGCCCTTTGTGCTAGCACCAAGACCAGCAACTTTCTTACCTGCAATGATTTCTTTCAAATTATCCTTACTTTGCTCAATAGATTGAACCCAGTTTTCCCATGTGCAGTCTTTTTCATACTTACCACGGGCTTCTTTCTTTAAGATTTTTTCGATAACCTTTGTATTTTCATCCCAAGCTTCAGATGTTTTTTCTGCAAGAGTGGTTACAAAACTACCACCATTACAACCATTAAAAGAAACATCAACGATCTTAAGTCCACACTCATCAAACAGTCTGTACAAGAAAGTCAACGAGAAGTAAGAAAGATGTTCGTGGCAAATCGTGTCATAAGAAATTGCCTTGAACATTTCTGGCATGTAACTCTGCTCAAAAACAATTAAACCATCATCATGCAAAATACCTTTTACATCATTAACAAACTTAAACAGATCTGGAATATCATAGAGCATGGAAAAGGCAGTAACAACCTTTGCCTGCTTAAATTCCATTTTAGAATCGTAATTGACGACCTCATTAACTGCTTTAGCAGAATAATAGTCTGGAATTACAATCGTTCCTTCTGGTTGATAATCCCTAAACTTGCTTGCTGTAGGATCAATATTAACTCGGATAAGATCTTCTGGATAAAATCCAAGTGTAGTTCCGTCATTACCAGCAATGTCTACTACCAGATCACCTGCTTGTAAATTATCTGCTTTTTTGTTTTTTTCAAATCTAGAAATAATCTCATCAACTCTACCCTTAAGGTGCTTGACCATAGAGTTGTTCAGACCAGAACGATATCCATAGTCATCACCATACATTACGTCTGGATCAAACGTATGTTCCATCTGAATTAATCCACATGGTGTAGAAACTTCTCTACTGTGTGGACCAGAACACTTCACCAACCTAAGTGGTGACTTATGTTCAAGTTCTGGTTCATTTGGAAAAATGCCAGATAAATGTTGCTCACCAAGATCAACAATTACCTTAAGATTTTCGTTATTGCAATAACGACATTTAGTGATTTTAATTGTCATTTCGTTTATTGACCGTGAATAACCATATCTTGCACCAGACCTTGAAAATCAATCTCTGGTGTCCATCCTAAGATCTCTCTTGCCTTTGTGGCATCACCACAAAGTTGCTCAACCTCAGTTGGTCGGAAGTATTTAGGGTCTACTTTGATGACGGTTTTTCCACTGTACTTGTCAATACCAACCTCATCAAGACCTTCACCTTCCCATACAATATTCATACCAAAGTAATCAGCAGCATGTTCGACAAAGTATCGAACAGAATACATCTCACCAGTGGCAATGACATAATCATCTGGATCTGGTTGTTGGAGCATCAACCACATTGCTCTCACATAGTCCTTTGCGTGACCCCAATCCCTTCGTGCATCAAGGTTTCCGAGAGATAATACGTCCTGTTCCCCAACTGAAATTCTGGACAACCCTCTGGTAATTTTACGGGTAACAAACGTCTCCCCTCGTCTGGGGCTTTCATGATTGAAAAGAATTCCAGAACTTGCGTGTAGTCCATATGCTTCTCGGTAGTTTTTCACAATCCAGTAACCATAGAGTTTTGCAACTCCATACGGTGATCGTGGATAAAATGGTGTAGTTTCTCTCTGAGGGACTTCTTGAACCAAACCATAGAGTTCAGAAGTGGATGCTTGATAGATCCGACAAGGAAGATCGAGAAGACGAACTGCTTCAAGGATACGAAGTGTACCCAGGGCATCGACTTCTCCAGTGTACTCAGGCATCTCAAAAGACACCTTGACGTGACTCATAGCACCAAGATTATAGATCTCGGTGGGTTTGATTTTCTGAAGCAAAGCAATAATATTTGCCGAGTCTGTCAGATCACCATAATGCAGATGTAGTTGCTCATAGATATGATCAATCCTATCGGTATTGATCAGAGAAGATCTACGAACAATACCATGAACTTCATACCCTTTCTCAAGGAGAAGTTCAGCAAGGTAGGAACCATCCTGCCCAGTGATACCAGTGATTAGTGCTCTCATTGAATATTGCTGTTTGTTTTATTATACAAAAAAAGGAGGTTGTAGTCAACCTCCCAGGGTATTTCAGGCTCGCCACTTGCTCTTTAGAGAAGCAAGAAACTCGTAGGGGTATCCCGACCAGTGCTGTTATAGACCATCCGTGTCTTCTTTGATGTAACAAGGAACCGTCTCAGGGTCCAACCATTTGGTATACTCAAAATCTTCCATGGCAGTCAGAAGTTGCATCTGATTGTCTAGAAGATACATATCACGATACCGTTTGGTATAAGGATCTGCTTTTTGAATACGATAGTCTGGCATACCATTGATTTCTAGGATGCCAGTCTCAACATAACGATAAGGAAAACGTTCGTGAATGACTTTAGTTTGCTGCATCTTCTTCGAAGATAATGCCTTCAGAGTAGAGATCGGTATAGAGAGCATCAAGAAGAATTTCGTAGTCGTCGTATGGGTCGTAGGTAAATTCTACACCATTCTCAGAATAAAACTTATAAAGTTTTTTGTAAATCTTCGGATGCTGACGATCCAGATCTAGTTTGTTTTCTACTGCGTCAGTCAGAAGATGAAGATTTTTTTTGAACTTGGTGACAACCGAACTGCGAGACATTGGTTTGATTGATTACTCCGTTATTATAATATGGAAAGAGGGGTCTGGTCAACCCCCCTTGGACAATATTTAGAGTGTCATTTCTTGTTTGAGGCAACCGATTTCCTAGGCACCTTGTACTGAAACCGATCGTTCAAATCATAGACCAGTTCATAGTTCTCGGTCAACACATAATACCCAGTCAAATCTTTTCCATTATCCAACCACCCATAACTAATCACCCGTTCATTAACATCACGCAGATCAATTTTTTTATCGGTGTTAAGATAGTGATTGAAACGTTGGTGAAGGTTGATCATCGGACCTCGAAGTTTAATTTTCGGACTTTGCGTTTGCGTCTGTCCTCTTGGTATTTTAGGTCAGCATTTGACAATATTGCACTGTTCTTAATGTTTTCTACAGGATTAAGCAATACAACTTTAGATAAATCAACTGCTGTAATTTTTTCTTCTGAAATTGTAGTCATGTTTGGACATCCACATGACTGTGTTTTATTACTAGCAACCAGTTCTCTGTTGCACTCTTTGCATCTTACCGATAACATTTGAGATCATTTAACCTCCTTGAGATGGGAAATACTGGATTCGAACCAGTGACTTATTGCTTGTAAGGCAACCACTCTACCGCTGAGTTAATCTCCCTGGAGCGGGATATCGGATTCGAACCGACGACATTCAGCTTGGAAGGCTGACGTTCTACCACTGAACTAATCCCGCAGAAACGTGTAAAACACTTTACACATTATAGCATACTATGCCCCAGTCCACATAGTATTTGGATCAAACTTGGGTTTAGAAACCTCTGCCCAATCCTTTTCAAAAATTTCCATTCCTTTGTCAGTGAGCATATGATTGTACATATCCTCAAAGATCTTGGGTGGCATAGTTACAACGTCAGCACCGTTGTACCAAGAACGAACTGCACGTTGAACACTGCGAATAGAGGCAGAAAGAACTTTTGTCTTTACTCCCTGAACTTGATAGAGACCTGCGATAGACCGTACTACTTCAAGTCCTGCGACTGATTGGTCATCGAGTCGTCCCACAAACGGGCTGACATAAGTAGCACCTGCCTTAGCAGCAAGAATTGCTTGAGCAGCACAAAAGATGAGCGTGACATTTGTTCTGATACCGTCTTGAGAAAGATAACGACATGCCATCAACCCATCATGAGTACAAGGGATCTTGATGGTAGCAACATCACCGAACTTTGCACTAAGACGACGACCTTCTTCAAGCATCTCAGTCCAGTTGCCCATGACTTCCATGCTGATGTCTTTGACACCAATCTTTACGATCTCTTGATAGACTTCTTCTGGATCTTTACCACTCTTCATGATAAGAGTGGGATTGGTTGTGACACCATCAACAAGACCAGTATTAAAGTGTCTTGCGATTACTTCAGTGTCGGCAGTATCGAGAAAGATTTTCATGGCAATGTTTTCTCACTTGCATATTATATAGCCTAATCTCTCTGACGCCAATCATCTGGTTTATCTCTTGTAAACCAATCTACAATTTCATCAGCAGATTGAAACCCCGTTGAGTGATTAGATGGGTCGGGGTCACCTAGTCCCATCTTATTCATAAAATCGTCAAGACTTCCTTCCTCCATATCGGGATTAGCAGCTTGTCGTCTTGCTTTGTTCAACCAATCTCTAGCAGTTGTATTGGCTTTTGCCAACTTCTCTGCCCAGATCATATCTTCTAATCCAACGTCTCTCCCTTCAGCAATACAACTGCAAATGGATTCCAATCTTTTCCGATATTGAGTTGACAACATACAGCAAACTCTCCAATAAGGATTAGTTAACATAACCCTTTGTTCACCTTATATTTAGAGCCACAAGTCGGACTTGAACCGACGACCTACGGTTTACAAAACCGTTGCTCTATCCAGCTGAGCTATAGTGGCAGGCTCCCCCTCCAGGATTCGAACCTGGGACCCAACGATTAACAGTCGTTTGCACTACCGCTGTGCTAAGGAGGATTACGGACGTTCTTCTAACATGTATTCAACTGTGGTTGCTACATCACTCATTGCATCTCTGAGATCAGGTCGTTGACCTGATTCCATTCTAGACACTGGACGACGGTTGTCTGTTAGTGTCCATCTCCACAATGACATGCTCTCGCAATACCACAGTTTAATATTCATGAGCTCCCTTTTCAAAGACATAGTATCTAGGAAAGATGGAGCAACGTTTCAGGAGGGACTCGAACCCCCGACCAACTGCTTAGAAGGCAGATGCTCTATCCAACTGAGCTACTGAAACAACGGAGAGAGAGGGATTCGAACCCTCGTAGAGGTTACCCCCTAACAGCATTTCCAGTGCTGCTCCTTCAACCACTCGGACACCTCTCCAAGTGATGAGTATATTATATATCAGAATGCTTGAGATGTCAACTGTAAACTAACTTCTTAGCATACTGATAGGAATAATGCTCACGGTTGCCTTTGATGCCCCAACCCAACCAGTAGTAGGCAGGAACCATGTATTGGTGAACATTAAATCCATGCCCTTCGAATTCGGGCAAAAGTTTTTGGAATTGATTTTCGTTAATCATGTAACGAGTTTGCCCTTCAATAGAAGATGGATCACAACCATACTTCCGACAGAACTTACCAAGTCCATTATACCGTTTGGCAGTAGTCCATTGGATTAGACCATATCCACCACGACGGCATTGGTGGTAAGGAACAATGGCACCACCCTCACATACATTAGGACGGAAACCAGACTCTGCTTTAATGTTTCCCATGATCGTAGCAAGTGCATTACGATCAGAGATGTTTGTACGTTCTTGGAGTTGCTTCAGAACATACTTCTCATTAGAATTGCAACCAGGGCATTTCCAAGACTTCTCCACCACTTCTATCTCAATTGCCTTAGCAATTGTAGGAGGATTTTTGATCTCACTAATACTTGGGTAAGCACAAGCAGCAACAGGAGCTGCTAGAAGAAGTGGAGCAAGTAATTTTTTAAGCATTTAAATCGTTTAATTCATCATCCACTTCTGTGAGTGGCACAAAGTAGTCCTTGCGATAGTACCTGCCAAGAATGTTACTATTGTAGTATGCAGGTGTCCCATCCGTCAAGGACTCGGTAAGGACATTGTGAAGAAACAGTTGCCTGGTCTCTTCGAAATTTACCTTACCTTGAGTTTTATGTAGGCTCAGTATTTCTCGTTTGAAAGAAGAGTTCCCCACTTCTTTTCTTTCAGCATTAAGTTCGTCAGAGCTGCCATAGTATTTTTTCCAGTCACTTTCACTCTTAACTCGTCTGTTACCACCTCTAGGCTTTCTACGTTGCCAGAAGTATTTCCTTCCGATGTACTTCTTCCCGTTGGTGAGATTGGTAATACGGTAAACAAACCCAAAGTAGTCCCCAATACAGCTCCCGTCAAAATCGGACCCGTTATATTGCCAGGGATTTTCATAGTCACACATCCATACACTTTAAAAGTTCAGATAGTATTTATCTCAACCTTAGCAAAGGCAGTCTACACAAAAAAAGAGAGGGTGTCAAGCCCTCTCTAATATCACCTTGTTCTACTTCTTAAGAAACGAGATCCCTTGGGTAAAAGGATTCTTGGTGCTGGTACTGTACCTCTTGGTCTTACTGGTGGTGGAAGTGCATCTGCATCATTTCTACCCTGTTCACGATCTATTTCAGCCTGTGTTTTTACTGGTTTTGATTTTGGTTTTGTTGTCAGATCCTAATTGTGGAGCTGGTTCTTCTGGTTTTGGTTTTTCGTCCTTACCGTCTCCTAACTGTGGAGCTGGTTTCTTACCAATAGGTGGTGTTGCCTTTCCAATTGCTGCTCCAGTTCCTACTGCTGCTATGTCTCTGATTGGAGTTGCTTTTCGTGCTGGTCTGACTGGTGTTTGTTTAGGTGGTTCTGGTTTGGGTGGTTCTGGTTTGCCACCACCAGAATTCCAAGCTCTCTTAGATGGATCAACCCCCCAATCAGTAGATCTTGGTTTTGGTTTAGGAACGCTTGGTGCCGATACTGGTTTATCACCAATCTTAGTTTCTTTTCCAGCTGGTTGAGCAGAAACACCACCAGTGGTGGTTACTTTTGGTTTAGGTTTAGGTTTATCTGTAGATGCGGCAAAAGATCCAGTATTTAACCATCTTTGAGATGCTGGATCTGTCTGTGGTTGAGTCAGTTGTCTAAGTTTTCTACCTGCCCATCCAGCAAGACCGAGAGCAGCAGCACCACCCGCAGCATAAACTGGCCACATTGGTGGTGCAGCCAGTGCAGGTGCAATTTCATTCAGAACCTCATCATAAGACATCCCCTCTTCCAAGGCAATGTGATGAACCATTGCCTCTGTGTTGAACTTCTCAAAGGATTTCATAACTCAGACCCCCTTCATTGCACATGCAGCATCATAACAAGCCTGAGCAAGACCATGCTGACCAGTGTTGGTTGCCTTCTTGCTCATGTCCATCAGTTGCTTCTGGGAGTATCTATGACCCTTCAGAACCTCTGTAGCATCCTTGTAGGTAAGGTTGTCACCCTCTAGGATGGTTTCTTCCATTGCTTGCTTGCGAATGGTGGCAAAGTAAACTTGCTTACCCTTCTCAGCACCATACTGCTTCTTCATAGAAGCTTTCATTCCAGAGGGATCATACTTTTTTTTTAATGCTGCCTCCTTATCCTTGTCGGCAGATGTCATCTTTTTTTCAGTTAAGATGCTCTCAACCTCCTCTTCAGTGAGTTCCATCATGACTTCTTCTGCCTCATCAAGAGTGCAGACCTCATGCTCAAGGAGATAGTCCAGAATGATATCGAATTGAGTATCCTCACCAAGTCTCTCGGCAGCAGATCCAGCAACGTTAGAGACTGCTCTAGCACTCTTTCCTACTGCTTTCTTGAGACCTTTCTTGACTGCACTTCCAAGTCTTCTCAGAAGTCCTCTCTTGCGTGTGCTGGTTCCTTCACTAGAACCACCACCAGAGGAAGAACCGCCACCAGAAGCAGCAGGTTTCTTCTTCTCACCACCACGAACATCCTTCAGGAGATCGTCAAGTTTGCCCTTGGTCTTGTCACCGTCATCAGAGGACTTTGCCTGAGGTTTGGTCTTTGCCATTGCCTCTCTCTTTGCCTTGATGCGTCCTGCTTCGTAACCACCCTTGGCAGCACCAGCAACCTCACCTGCGGCAGCAGCACCCTTGACGGCAGCTCTCTTAGCAAGAGAAGCACCACCCTTGGCAGCAGCCTTAACTGCTCTACCAGCAGTCTCAGCACCCTTCTTGACGGCACCAGCAGATCTCTTTGCCATTTCCTTGGCACGACCAGCAGCAGCACTACCTGCTTCCTTGGTTGCCTTAGCAGCAGTTTTCAGAGCACCAACGACTTTCTTCTTCTTATACTCTCTAGATCCTGCAGCAGGACCATCAGCAGTGGCACCCATTCTGTTTCTTTCAAGTCTGCGCTTTGCCACAGCACCAGCATCTCTTTCCTCAGAGAGATACATTGCATCAAAATACTCAAGAGATTCTGCCAGAATACCTTCATACTCCAGTTCTTCGAAGATATCAAAAGCAAAGTGCAGCAGTTCCTCTTCGGTCAGTTCGTTAAAAATGGGATCATCAAGCAGATGGTCAATGTCAAAACTGTCCTTATGGTATTGAACGTTTGCTGCGTTAGCAGGAGTTCTCTTAGGAAGTTGATCGGTGTTCTTATTGCGTCTCAGGTCAGGTGCAGGGGGAGTTGCATTGGGATTTCCAGTGCTACCAGAGGACTTGAGAGGAGGGAACTGAGTTTGAGTTGTCATCTGCTCTTCTACTGGAGCAGTCTCCTCTTTGTAGTTGTCTCTTGCCTTCTCATCACCCATCTTGGCAAATCTTTCTCTCTCCTTTTGGGAAGAGATGGCACTTACGATTTTGGCAGACTTTGTTTGTGCTTCTTCTTTCTTTTTGCCTTTAGAAGACAGAGAAGTACGTGCCAGGTTTCCAGCACGGCGATACATTGCTGCTTCTTTTTTCTTGCCGATGGGCTTGTAACCTTCTTCAACTTCAGTTTCTTCGTTGGTTTTTTCCTTTTTCTTTCTTGCTTCGATCTCTCTATTTTGTCTCATGATATCTTTGATGCTACCAGAGATGCCAGTGAACCCTTCTTTAGAAGGATCTGTTTGCTTCTTGGAGTCGTCTTTAGAAGAACCAGCAGAACGGGCAGCACGACGGTTCTCATCAACCTGCTCAACTTCTTCGGTCTGAGATACCTTACCCTTCAGGGAAGCATCGATGGCACCACTGCCACCCTGTGCCTTCTTCTCAGAACCTCTGGGGTTGTACTCACCAGCAGCACCCTCAGCATCCTTAGCAGGTGCCTTGCTACCAGGCTTCAGGTAGGTGGCATTGTTCTTGGAGTACTCAAGCAGTTTGAGAGCAATCGCAGCAGCCTGTCTCTTCTCACCAGACAGAGCATTCTCACTCAGTCTTGGGTTGACTGCCTTCAGAGCAATCTTAAACTTGGTAGCAAATGTGTCGTCATCGAACATGTTGGCAAGTGCCTGCTCAGGCAGTGCCTCTACAATATTATCTACTTCTCTAGCATTAGAAACATATCCCTCATCAATCAGGAATCTCGAAATGTTCAAGAATGCTTCACAGATCTCCTCGTTCATAGCAGAGAGTCTCTTGGCATAGAACGACTCTCTGCGAACCAGATGATAAAATCTTTCGTTATAATCGTTAGGCGACATGTCCCTATCAATAAAGTTCTTCTCCCTTTATTTATAAAGTGCCGCCTATACCACAATATTCATTATCAAACTCACTATTTGGGATAAATGGTTGTCCACTTGGACCAAACATTCCCTTACCCCAGGCTCCCTTTTTGTCGTCTGATTTCCCTAAGTTCTTCGAAGTCTTTTTGCTTCGTTCCCCCATCGTATGCCCAAGCATATCCTTCTTCGATCATTTGCTCGTTGAGGGACACTTCTGCGTCTCCGACGTAGAGCCAGCCGAGAAGGCGCCCATATTTGCCAACCCCCCCATCAAGCTCAGTGCGGATAACGAGATCGTCAGACCCATTAAGAACTTCTGAAAGTCTTTCTTCAAGCCAGTGTGTTGCATCAAGTCCAAGTGCTTTTTCTTCAAGATCCCTAGTTCTTTTTTCAGGTGTATCAACTCCAGCAACTCTTACACGTTCCTTTTTATAAAGATCAAAACCGAGATCAATAGTGACATCAATTGTGTCACCATCGACTACTCGGTTAATTTCAATCACTCTAAAATTATAGCAGGATTTTCTGCTAGGAGGAACCATTGCACCCATTTAAAAACCTTTATTATTGGTTTTTATTTATGTTTTGGTTTTGTAGAATCGTACTTATACTTCAGTGCTTGTAATCTCCAAGCCTGAGACAAACTGCGGGGTCCATACTTCAGAAGATTTCTTTCTTCCTCTTGCAGAACCCACCTATTCAGCATGTCTTCTTTCCAATCAGAGTTTGAATCCTGAGAAGGTGTCTTTTTTGACATCTTGCTTAATGCTAGCAATCATATAGGACTCCACTTCGGTTTCTTGGGGTGCTACTTGGAGACCCTTAGAAGAGATCCAATGCTCAGTCCAAGGAAGTGGATTGTTCTTGGCAGAGATATCATAGATGGGTTTCAGACCGATTGCCTTCAGACGACGGTTGGCAACCCATTCGACATACTGGCACAGCAGTTTGTCGTTGAGACCAATCATAGAACCTTCTTTGAACAGATACTCTGCCCAACGACGTTCTTGGTTGACACAGTTCCTGAAAGCATCATACAACCAGTCTTGCTCTTCATCCCAGATCTGTTTCATCTCAGGGTCATCACCATCCTTCCACTTGTTTAGGATGTTTTGAGTGATGACTAGATGTTGGTTCTCGTCTCTGGCGATAAGAGAAATGATTTTTGCCGATCCTTCCATGAGCTTAAGTTCGCCAAATGCGAACGAACATGCGAAGGAGACATAGAATCTAATTCCTTCAAGGATATTAACGGTTGCGACTGCTCTAAAGAGTTTACGTTTAAGTTCATACCTTGCTTGCTTTGCGTAATCTACATCCTCAAGTGCATGTACCCATTCCTGAGAATTGTCATACTCGTGGGCAGCATTGATGAAGTCATCATAAGCAGCAGTAACCGATGCTGCTCTTTCCATGATCTGGGGATCTGCCAAGATCGTATCAAAAACTTCGGATGTATTTGGATAAACGTTCTTAATGATGTAAGTGTAAGAACGTGAGTGGATCATCTCCATGAACTCCCACACACCCATACATGCTTCCAGTTCAGGAAGAGAACAGTAGGGAGTGAAAGCCATACCAGGACCACGACCCTGAACAGAATCAAGCATGATCTGGTACTTCAGGTTAGAAGTAAAGATATGCTTCTGCTCAGGACGCAGAGTTTGGTAATCAGAACGATCCTTTTGGAGGGAGACCTCCTCGGGTCTCCAGAAATATGAGAGTTGTTGTTGGGTCAGTTTTTCAAAGACTGGATATTTGTAAGAATCATACCTTTGAATTCCAAGAGGTTGACCAAAAAACATTGGTTGTTTCTTTGTATCTACCTCTTCTGCATTGAAGACGGTCATTGCATCAACACTTTTTCCGTTTTCAGAATTCTTTTTAAACTGCACAGGACTCACAGGTTTCCTCCTCGGTAGATAAGATTTCGTTTAAGATGCTATCCAGTTCTTGATTTGTAGTTTTAGTTTCTTCTACTTCATCTGACTTAAGATCGTGAGTATTTTGATAGTAGGATGTCTTCCAACCATACTTATATGTAGTTAGAAAATCATTTGCCATCACACTCACTGGGACTTCATTGTCGGGATAGTTTTCTGGGTTGTAAGACCAGTTTCCAGAGATGGCTTGGTCGAAGAACTTCTGCATGACTGCAACCACGTTGATGTAACCACTGTTGTCAGGCATATCCCAAAGAAGAGTGTAAGAACTCTTAAGGGAGTTATACTGAGGAACAATCTGTTTAAGGGGTCCCTTCTTGCTCTTCTTAATGGACAGGTATCCTCTAGGTGGTTCAATTCCGTTTGTGGCATTTGACACAACGGAACTGCTCTCAGAAGGCATTTGTGCGGACAGAGTGCTGTGTCTGAGTCCATGGAGTTGGATTGATGCTCTAAGATATTCCCAATCATACTTTAACTCATGAGGGACGATTTCGTCAACGTCCTTCTTGTATGTATCGATGGGGAGAACACCCCTAGAATACTTGGTGCGTTCAAATCCTTCACAGGGTCCTTTCTCTCTAGCAAGTTCACAGGAAGACTTAAGCAGACAGAATTGGAACACTTCGGTAAGGTCATGAACCAGTTGCCATGCTTTGGGATCGTCATACTTGACACCATGCTTGGCAAGGTAGTGTGCCAGACCGATGTATCCGATGCCCAGAGAACGACGTGCAAGAGTGCTCTTCTTAGCAGCCTCGACAGGATAGTTCTGATAGTCAATCAACTCTTCCAGACCCCGTACAGCAAGGTCACAGAGTTCTTCCAGATCTTCCAGTTGCTTCAGTTTACCGACATTGATGGCAGACAGAATGCACAGAGCAATCTCACCATGACCATCAATGTGTTGAACAGGATCTGTGGGCAGGGTGATTTCCTGACACAGATTACTCATTTTCACTGTGTCATCAAAGGAACTGTGAGAGTTACAGTGGTCGATGTTCATGATGTACAAACGACCAGTCTCAGAACGTTCCTTCAGAATGTCCAGAATGAGTTTCTGAGCTCCGATAGTCTTTCTTGGAATAGACTGATCTCGTTCATAACCCACATACAACTCGTCAAATCGATCAGTGCCAAAAGCATCATACAGACCAGGAACGTCGTGTGGACTGAAGAGTGTGATCTCTGCGTCTTGGATGAAACGTTCATAGAACAGTTTGCTGATTTGGATACTGTAGTCTAGTTTACGAACTCGGTTATCTTCAGTGCCCTTGTTATTCTTCAGGACGATGATGTCTTCGATTTCTTGGTGCCAGATGGGGAAGTGTACAGTTGCGCTTCCACCTCGTATGCCATTTTGAGTGCAGCATCGGACAGTGCTCTCAAACTTTTTGAGGAATGGAATAACACCCGTGTGTTGAACTTCTCCACCTCTGATTTTAGCGTTGATGCCACGGATCCTGCCTGCGTTGATACCGATGCCCGCCCTTTGTGCAACGTATCTGCCGATAGCCATATCAGAACTAAAGATGCTATCGAGGGTGTCATCAACATCAACAAGAACACCGCTAGAAAATTGTCGAAGTGGAGTTCGCACTCCCACCCTGATAGGTGTGGGAATGTTGATTTTGTGCTTGCTGATTGCGTTGTAGTACCGTCGGACATAACCACACCCC
>BCSF01000207.1_pt1 | contig 26719 bp, 37 predicted proteins | sample 1016431 | NCBI WGS metagenome assembly BCSF01 (sample SAMD00045685;SAMD00045686;SAMD00045687;SAMD00045688;SAMD00045689;SAMD00045690;SAMD00045691;SAMD00045692;SAMD00045684;SAMD00045690;SAMD00045691;SAMD00045692;SAMD00045684;SAMD00045685;SAMD00045686;SAMD00045687;SAMD00045688;SAMD00045689, study... | reverse complement strand
GCACTGAACAGGGAACCACCGAACACACCTGCGACACCCAACATGTGGAAGGGGTGCATCAGGATGTTGTGCTCTGCTTGGAAGACAAGCATGTAGTTGAACGTACCAGAGATACCCAGAGGCATCGCATCAGAGAAAGAACCTTGACCGAAGGGATAGACCAGGAAGACTGCAGATGCTGCTGCAACAGGTGCAGAGTATGCAACACAGATCCAAGGACGCATACCAAGACGGTAGGAGAGTTCCCACTCTCGGCCCATGTATGCATAGATACCGATAAGGAAGTGGAAGATCACAAGTTGGAAAGGACCACCGTTGTACAACCACTCGTCGAGTGATGCTGCTTCCCAGATGGGATAGAAGTGAAGTCCGATTGCGTTAGACGAGGGCACGACTGCCCCAGAGATGATGTTGTTACCGTACATGAGAGAACCAGCAACAGGTTCACGGATGCCGTCGATGTCCACAGGAGGAGCACCGATGAAAGCAATGATGAAACAGGTTGTTGCTGCCAACAAAGTTGGAATCATGAGGACACCGAACCAACCGACATAGAGACGGTTGTTAGTTGAGGTGACCCACTCACAGAATGATTCCCAAGTGGACTGTTGCGGTTGTTGTACGAGAGTTGAATTAGCCATTAGTTTGAACGAAAAGTAAGACCATCAGGGAAATGGTGGAGTTACTATTCCTTTCCCACCCTCAGGGAAAGGTATGAGAGACGTGATTTAGACACCCTATAGGTCTCGGTTTGGGGTGTTGAACATGTGTTAACTTTCGTTAACCGATGATGTATTTATATTAAGGGATAACCGAACTTCTGTCAACCCCTAAAAGATGAGTATTTGTGCTCAACCCCATACGAGTTTTGCATGGTACTGGTGAGCATAGGTTTCACGAGCACCTTTGATACCCCATCCCAACCAGTAGAACGAAGGCACCATGTACTGAGAAATGGTGCGACCACGACCCTCAAACTCAGGAAGGTAACGTTGAAACACATTCTCATTGATCATATATGCAGTTTGACCTTCCAGAGTGGAGGGATCATAACCATACCGTTTAGCAAACATACCAAGGTTACGGTAACGACCTATTGAGGTCCACTGAATAAGACCATAACCCCCACTATGGCAAGCGTTGTAAGGAACTCGAGCCCCTCCCTCGCATATGTTGGGAATGAACTTGCTTTCCTGTTGAATGTTACCCATGATCGTTGCAAGTGCATTGCGATCTGAGATTCTTGTTTTTTCTTGGAGTTGTTGTAGGACATACTTTTCGTTGTCGGTACAAGTAGGGCAGGTCCAAGACTTTCGGATGGTCTCAATAGGAACTGCGTTTTCTTTGTCCACGGCAGATGGTGGAGCAGTGGGGGATCCGTAGGTTGCAAATAAGGCAACGACACCTACGGTTGTAATTGCTGGTATCATAAGTCTCATGAAACTACTATTAGTATAACATACTAAAAGAGGGGTGTCAACTGGATTGTGCCAGTTACCCCTCTGTATGCGACGACGATATGAAATTATTTATTGGGTGGGCACTGTTGCTGGAATCATCATCCCACCACCAGGACCATCATTATCATCATCATGAACATCTTCAGTCAATAGGGTTGCAAATATAAACCCTCCTATAAGAGATGCTGCTATGAGTAACAAGTCGTTCACCACACACCAGGGATGACCTGACCAGTGGTGAAGTAAGCACCGATGGCTGCCACGAATCCGAGCATTGCCAGACGTGCGTTGAGGATCTCTGCCTCAGGGGTAAATCCGAATTTCATTGTTTGTTCTCCTGTGTTTTGTTAATAATGATGACACGTTTGCCATCGTGAGTAAATTGTAGTTCATCGTCAGGATTCCACAGTAGCTCTTCATACAAATCGTCGAGCTTCTGCATGTCCTCGTAGAGTGCATCAGGATTGGGCATCTTCTTTTACCTCTGGTGGTTGAGAAGGTACAAAGGGATCCCGTGATCTATTTTTAATTACGATAAATGCGTCTTTGTTATACTTGCGAGTGCCTTTGACAGGTGACCACTTGGTTCCATGTCCATCAATCTCATAGACTTGGGTGCCGCCAATCTCAACATGGATGTCATCGTTACGAACATCCCATCCCAAAGCAGCAACTGCTTCGACGAGTGCGTCTTCAGTGTATCGCATCAAAGGTTTTCCTCTTGATCAGAGAGAATTACAACATCACTAGTAGGATAAGCAACACATGTGAGGATATAACCTTCGTCCATTTGCTCATCATCTAGGAAGGTTTGGTCACTGTTATCTACAGTGCCACTGATCACTTTGCCTGCACAGGTAGAGCAAGCACCAGCACGGCAGGAGTAGGGCAGAGCAATGCCTGCATCTTCTGCTGCCTCAAGGATGTACTGATCCTCATCACAAGTAAAGGACTGCTCACCATCAGGGGTTTGCATAGTAACGTTGTAAGAAGCCATTAGTAAGTTTCGCAAATTTGTTCAACGGATGCTGCCAACAAAACGAAGAAGGCAACTGATGTAATTGTAAAAGTCAGTGCTACCATTGTCAAGTTATGTTAGAAGATGCCGAAAAAGAGTTTACCAGTGATAGCATATGAAAGGAATCCAGAAATGATACCCATCATTGCCCATCGACCGTTATACATCTCTCTCTGTTGCATGGGTGAGAAAAGACCCTTGCGGTTGTAATCTTCAACAACCATCTGTGGTTCCTTGGCAAATAGATTGTTCTGACCGTATTCGTTAGTCGTGACTGTCATGGTATTGTGTAAAGAACTGTTACATTATATAGCAGATCTTTACATTCTGTCAACTATTCGGAAATTGGATTACGTCATCACTCATATTAGAGATGCTGATATTGTAGTCAGGATCCCAAGGTGGCTCAGGTTCAGGTTCTGCATCATACATGGTACGAAGACCAGTGTAGTGACGCCAGAGATCACCAAGCAATTGAACGTCACGACGTTCTTCAATGCCAGTGATCAGAGCAACACCTGCTGCTTCAACAGCAGATGACAGATAAGACTTCATACTAGGCTTTGACATCATCTTTTACATAGCAGGGTACAGTTGCAGGATCCAACCACTTAGTATATTCAAAGTCAGTCATGGCAGTATCCATCTGCATAGCATTATCGCAGAGATACATGTCACGATATTTACCAGTGTAGGAATCCACCTTCTGAATACGATAATCAGGTTGGCCATTCAATTCAATGGTTCCAACCTGAACGTATCGATATGGAAACCGTTCCAGGAGAACAGTTGGTTTCTTCATTGGATCACTTGCGAACCCACGTATCATACCATGGGATCACTGCAGTGTCAACATGGCAGTGGGGATCTCGATGTCTGCTTTGATCATGACATTGAAGTTGATTGTGGTTCTCCACTTTGTGATCTGACCTTCATCATTCTGCTCAGGATCCCAGAACCCAATCTCGTAACCATGGGGGAGAGCAGAGTCCCAGAACATCAGGTCACCTTCTTCAGTCTGCATACCAACCACACCACTGTTGTGGGGACCATAGTCCTTGTAGTTGGGTTCGATCACTCGGAAAGCAGGACGGGGATCGTAGAACAGTGTAGGGGAACAACCTTCAGGCATGTCAACATACAGACAACCAGACAGGAAAGAGTTTGAGTGACTGTGAATTGGGTGTCGGTATCCAGGACCAGACTGGTTTACCCACATCTCACTGACATAGCAGTCTTTGTATTCAACTTGATTCCAATCTAGAACTTTGCGTGCTGATTCATAGATCAGATCAACCAACCATTCAAGTTCTTCTTTCTCATTACACTTAGTGCTCTCACTGATTCTAAAGTTCGTAAGTTGAGAGGGACCTGATGCACAGTCCTCTTCTACAAACTCACGAATCTTATCTAGATTCTGTTCTATCTGTGGGAGTTGAAACTTAAAAACATTTGTAGGAAATAGAGTTGCTACCTCCTTCAATTCTTGTGTATCGTCTTCTGGTACATTCATGATTATCAATTGAGATAACAATGTCGGTAAGAGGACTTGAACCTCCACGAATTACTTCACTGGAACCTAAACCCAGCGCGTCTACCAATTCCGCCATACCGACAAAAAGAGCAGGGGAGATTGGGTCTCCCCTCATGCTCGCCACTTACTTTTTCTAAAGTAAGAAACATAAATGGGTCAATGACTCCACCACCTTATTTTAGGAATAAGGAAACCCGAGGATCCAAAGGGATCATCCCGACCAGGGTTGTTTTCGTGTCTCCATCACGGCAGGAGTCGTCCATCCGCACCATCAAGTTTTGCCTAGAACTTGAAAACTACACATAGGAAAGATCATAATAAAGGTTATTAGCAAGAATTAAATAATCTTCATCAGGGTCACCGTAGAAGTCAACACCTTTGCGTTGATAAAATGCTAGCACTTTATTATACAAAGATGGATACTCTACATCAAGTGTGACATCACCACAAGCAGCAGAACGAAGGGTGTCCAAAAAAGGACGAAACGTTTGTTCAATAGTCATGGGTCTTACCTATTCGACTGGGTTACTTCCTCAGATGAGGAACGGGTTAGGTAGGACTCGAACCTACGACCGACTGCTTAGAAGGCAGTTGCTCTATCCAACTGAGCTACTAACCCACCACACCTCAAGTGTTGGGTAGTAACTCTTCCAGTTCACGAATCTCCAGGTTTACAAGTTGTGCCTCCTCAAAGTCACCGTCCTCTACTAGGACGTGAAGTTCATCAATCAGGGATTCAATCATAGTTTCAATATCATCAAGAGAATACGAGAGCATTCGGGAAGGTTCCATCGACTGACTTAGTAAGTATAGGGTGAAATCTTCTGGGTGTCAAGAGGTCCAGGGGAAATAATCTTTTCTCATGTACCGACCCAGTATGTTGCTGTTGTAGTAGAGGGGAACGTTAGGTTCCAGTTCCTCTGTCAGCACATTATTTAGAAACAATTGTTTGGTTTCTTCAAAATTGCACTGACCTTTCGTACTATGTAGTGATAGAATCTTTCTTTTGAAGTTGTGTTTGCCGTACTTTTTTACGTCATCTTTTAGTTCTGGACACGATCCATAATACCGCTTCCAATCACTCTCTTGTTTTTGTTTTCTTTTCTTGCCAGGTGGCGTTCTAAAAGACCAGAAATACTTTCTTCCAATGTAGTGTCTACCGTTGAGGACATTGGTAATTTCATAAACAAAACCAAAGTAGTCCCCAACATTGTCACTATCAAAAGTTTGTTCCAGATAGGTCCACGGGTTGTCGTACATTCATGATCAATCTTTCTCATAATATTTAGATTGTAATCCAATTGCCCAATCATTCCAATCACCTGATTCTACATCAGTAGGATCCCAGGGATCTGGAATTTCTATTTGATCCCTCTGATCCTCTTGTAGTGGTTGTGTAGTGCTCCCAGCATCCATGCGTCCGTCAGTTTCGTCGGACCTTTTTTCAAAACACGGATCTGAGATTCTGAGAGTCGGGAGCCCATCCACGCCAGATACTCCTTCTTCCACTCGTAATCGTCTTGTTCTATGTTCATTGTCCCAAACCTCGTGAAGATCTTTGACTTGAGAATCTACTGAAGACATAGTTTTAATCACTTTGCCTTCCCAGTACCATACCTCCACATAGGAGAATAGGTGCATGAGAATGGTATCAAAGGGTGGTCTTTGTTTTTTGATCCACCCTTTTATTTTCTGGATCGTTGTGCGTTCTCCTCCCCAGTGGTGTTCAAATTCAATACTATAGTTTGAATCCTGAGAACGAGTTTGCTTTGACATCCTGTTTGATACCCCCAATCACATACGATTCAATTTCAGTTTCTTGGGGAGCATTTTGCTGCCCCTTGCTATTTAGCCAGTGCTCTGTCCAGGGAAGAGGATTTGCATTGGCAGGAATGTTGAAGATTCCTTTAAGACCAATTGCTTTCAGACGACGGTTAGCAATCCACTCAACGTATTGCTTGAGCAACTTATCGTTGAGACCAATCATGCTGCCGTCCATGAACAGATAGTCTGCCCACTCCTTCTCTTCTGTCACTGCTTTGTTGAACATCTCGTAGACATTCTCTTCTTCCTCTTTGGCAATCTCGATCATGTCAGGATCGTCACCATCTCTCCACTTATTGATAATGTTCTGGGTCAGTACCAGATGCTGTGATTCATCACGGGCGATAAGGGAAATGATTTTTGCCGAACCCTCCATGAGTTTGAGCTCACCAAAAGCAAAACTGCAAGCAAAAGAAACATAAAACCGTATTCCTTCCAAGATATTGACATTCATCACTGCCTTATAAAGTTTACGTTTGAGTTCCTTCAGTTCCCACTTTGCAGCATCACAATCCTCTAGAGCATGTTCCCACATGTTACCAGCACCCCATTCTTGTGCTGCCTGTAGGAACTCATCGTATGCCTTGGTAACCGACTCGGCACGTGCAAGGATACGATCATCATCAAGGATGGTGTCAAAGACCTCAGAGGGGTCACTGTAGATATTCTTAATGATGTAGGTGTATGACCTGCTGTGAATCTGTTCAAAGAACTCCCAGGTCAACATAGCACCCTCTAGTTCGGGGAGTGAGCAGTAAGGGATAAAAGCAAGCCCAGGACCACGCCCTTGTACAGAATCCAGGAGGATCTGGTACTTAAGGTTACTAGTGTAGATGTGCTTCTGCTGGGACTGTAGTGTCTGATAGTCTGCTCGATCCTTCTGGAGACTGACCTCCTCAGGTCTCCAGAAATAACCAAGTTGCTGTTGATTGAGACGATCAAAGATCGGATACTTGTAACTATCATAACGTTGAACACCTAGGGGTTTGCCAAAAAACATGGGTTGCTTCTTGGTGTTGTGCTTCTGCTTATTAAATACTGTCATACCATCTGGTCTAGATGTTACAAGCTTCGCACTCTGATTCGTTTGCATCTTCTATTTCCGTAAGTAATGTTTGCAGTTGGTCTTCGATCTTTTGTTCTTCTACATCTCCATCCTTTTTGTTGTCGTAAGTGTTCTGATAGTACGAAGTCTTCCAGCCGTACTTGTATGTAGTTAGGAAGTCATTTGCAATCACAGACACAGGTACTTCATTATCAGGATAGTTCTCGGGGTTGTATGACCAGTTGCCAGAGATAGCTTGGTCGAAGAACTTCTGCATGACTGCTACAATTTTAATATACCCTTCATTCGATTCCATGTCCCAGAGAAGAGTGTAGTTTTTCTTGAGAGAATTGTACTGAGGAACGATCTGAGGAAGTGGACCTTTTTTACTCTTCTTAATGGACAGGTAGTCTCTAGGTGGTTCGATTCCATTTGTGGCATTTGACACAACGGAACTGCTCTCTGAAGGCATCTGTGCGGACAGTGTTGAGTGCCGTAGTCCGTATCTAATAATATCGTCTCTAAGACTCTCCCAATCATAGACATAGGTAGGTTCTACTAGTTCATCAACATCCTTTTTGTATGTATCGATGGGAAGAATACCATCGGAATACTTGGTACGAACGAATCCTTCGCAAGCACCCTTCTCCTTTGCAAGTTCGTTAGAGGACTTGAGAAGGTAGAATTGAAATGCCTCAGTCAAACGATGAGTTTCATGCAGAGATGCATCATCACCATACTTGAATCCAGCACGTGCCAGATAGTGTGCCAGACCAATGTAACCGACACCCAGAGAACGACGATACTTGGTAGCACGTTCTGCTGCTGCCACAGGGTAACCCTGATAGTCGATCAGTTCTTCCAGACCACGAACAGCAAGGTCACACAGTTCCTCTAGTTCATCGATGTTACGAAGTTTGCCCACGTTGATAGCAGACAGGATGCACAATGCAATCTCACCATCTGCATCATCGATGTGATCGATAGGATCAGTAGGCAAAGTGATCTCCTGACACAGGTTCGACATGTAAACCTGATCCTTGAAGGAAGAGTGAGAGTTGCAGTGGTCAATGTTCATCAGATAAACACGACCAGTCTCATTACGTTCCTTGAGTAGATCTAGAATGAGTTCCTGTGCAGCAATGGTGCGGCGAGGGATGGTTTCGTCGTTCTCGTATTGGGTGTAAAGAGAATCAAACCGATTAGAACCAAAGGCATCGTATAGACCAGGAACATCGTGAGGAGAAAAGAGGGAGATATTTTCATTGTTGATAAACCGTTCATAGAACAGTTTACTAAGTTGAATAGAATAGTCAAGTTTACGGACACGGTTATCTTCCGTTCCTTTATTATTCTTAAGAACAATAATATCTTCTATCTCTTGGTGCCAGATCGGGAAGTGTACTGTAGCTGATCCACCTCGGATGCCATTCTGTGTACAGCATCTGACAGTTGACTCAAATTTTTTGAGGAACGGTATAACACCCGTGTGAGCAACTTCTCCCCCTCGGATCTTGCTGTTGACGCCACGGATGCGACCTGCGTTGATACCGATTCCTGCCCTCTGAGCAACATACTTACCAATAGCCATGTCACTGCTAAAGATGCTATCGAGGGAGTCATCAACATCAACAAGAACACAGCTCGCAAATTGTCGAAGTGGAGTTCGCACCCCTCCCATGATAGGTGTGGGAATGTTGACTTTGTGCTTGCTGATTGCGTCGTAGTATCGTTTGACATAATCGAGCCTTGACATCGTAGGATAGTCTTGGAAGATAGTCGCAGCAATCAGCATGTACATGAACTGAGGTGTCTCATAAACCTCACCACTACTACGATCTTGAACCAGATACTTGTCTACTACCTGCCTCAGACCTGCATATGTAAACAGCAGGTCACGATCATGATCAATCCATGAACCGATTTGTGCGATCTCTTCTTCGGTATACTTATCTAGGATGGCACGATCATAAACACCAAGTTCGACACAATTTTTGATATGTGCTAGCAGGTGTGGGTGCTCATACCTCTTACCATAGACCTGCTTACGAAGACCAAACAGGAGCAGACGTGCTGCAACGAACTGATAGTTTGGTGTGTCTAGAGTGATCAGGTTAGCAGCAGACTTCACAAGGATCTGCTGAATCTCATCCGTAGTAATACCGTCGTAAAATTGAATACCAGAGTTCATCTCAACTAGTGAGGCAGAAACTCCAGACAGATTCTTAGTTGCTTCCTCAACCATGACATGCATCTTGTCGAGATCAAGAGACTCGATGCTGCCGTTTCTCTTTTTAACTTTGGTGCCGTTGCTCATACCTTTTTCCAATCGTTTAATTTAACTTGTGCCTGTAGACCAGTATAGATGTTAGAGTCTACTATATTTTGAACGTCATGTCCAGCAAGAACCATATCATTGATATCTTTTTCTTTGATACCCTTAGGCCAAATGACTACGGAGTTGCCATTATTGATTGTTCTACTGATTCGATCGACGATTTGTTGGTTCCTGGGTTCATTATCATAGACATAGACAGGAGTGCTAATCCCGCAGTCACCAAGATGAACGTCACTTCCACACATAGCACACGCATTGCGAATGAACGTGCTGTCGAAAGGTCCTTCTGTAATGAAGACTGAAGCATCTGTTCTGATTGTATCAAGTCCATAAATTTTGGGGTCCTCTTCGTTGAGCATGATAGTAATGTACCTCAGAGTTGCCTTAGGATCTAAGGATCTTCCTTGGAACCCCATCCATTCACCTTCCTCATCTAGAAGAGGAATGATGATCCTCGCATCATCGTTATCCAATGAGTCGAATTTTGGGGTGACACTATTTACCCACCTTTTGAAATTATCTGTGTAGTAGAATTTACTCAAATCAGGAATCATTCTGCTTTCAAGATATTTGCGAGCAGGATGTTCAAAATCTAGACGGTCAATCGTAGGTAGTTCTTTACCAGGACTAACTTTAAACACAGGTTTTTCAAATGTAGATTCTTCTAGTTTAATTTGTCTCTTGGTGTAGGTCTTACTTCCTGTGAAAGACTCAAGCATATACTGACTATGAAGATCAGGTGCTTGATCCTTCAAAAATGAAGACAAAGATCTACCAACTCCACAGTTATGACACCGATAAAAGAGTCGTTGTTGTTTGCCGAAGAAGTAACCCCTTGCTTTATTCTTGTGCTTCTGTGAGTCTCCACAGTAAGGGCACCTTAGTTGGTAAAGGTCCGTCTTCTTAGTTGTAAATTTTTCACACCGTACCGATAGAAGTCGGACAAACTTCACGTCCACAGGATTCATAAGCCACCAAGGATTGCCTTGCGTCTATACTAGCACTCTTTGGTGAAGGAGTCAACTGTAGACCTAGCAGAGGGAGCAATTGTAGTGCGAAAATAACTGCACCTGCACCGAAGGTAACCATCCATAGCATCTTTTGATTCTCATCAACCTTTTTGTCTAGATTATCAAACTTCTCATTGAGACGTTCAAATATTCTTTCATCATACTTCTGATGGTCTTCAATCATCTTAATGATTGCTTGATTAGATCTATCCCCTTCATCAAGTCTGGTCTCATGCCTTTCCAAGACTATAGCAATCTTATTACTATTATCAGAAATAGTAGTTACAGCACGTTCTAGCTTGTCCAGCATCTCCTTAGAAAGATCTTCGTAGATGTCAAGCTTAGATTCTAGTACCTGAAGTTTTCCGAGACCGAATGCCATTTTAGTCGCACTTGTGTGAGTTGTCAGATTTCTCTGCTCTCATTCTCCTTCTAATAGTCTTTTTCAGAAGTTCCTTTTGCTTGTTAAGAAACTCCTTGGAGTTCATGGTCTCAACCTCTTCTTTGAGTTTGAGTTCTTGGGAGATTGCTTGAGCATAGTTGGGCATCTTAACATCCTTTCTGCCACGAATTGCATCGTTGCGTTTGTCTGTGTAATGTTTGATGATGCCAGTAGGATATACTCTAGAAATTTTTACGTCCTTATCAATGTAAGGTGGTCGGATGTAACGTCTGAGAACCTTACGGATCTCTGCTTCACTCTGACCATAGACAATCACTTCACCCAGGTGGGGGAGTTCTACTTTGAACCCATAGTTTGCTGCCTCAGTGACAGGAAACTTTCTAGTGAGCATCTTCTTGATAGCAAGAAGTGCATCTTTCTTTCTCTTTTTACGAACACCAGGCTCTGAATCAGGGGGCAATGAAACGTCACCACCTGTTCCTACACTGTTTGTCGGTGCGTCTTCATTAAACACCCTTGAGTTCCTCGTATACGATTTTATCAATAGAAATATTTATTAGATCAGACTCTCTCAATCGTCCGATAAACAACATGAAAGTCTTAAGAACATCCCAATGTTCTTGTTCAATCTTATAGAACAAGAGTGGTGTCGCAGCCTCGTCGAACACGTTGTATAATACAATAACGTGGTTCAAAATGAGGTGTGTGCGAAGAACACCACTCTTTTTATATTTTCTGAGTAACCTTTTGAGATATTTGAATCGTTTCATATCATCCTCAAAGTCATCACAAGTGACACTTTGAGGATTATTATAATTTTTAATTGCAAAGAAGAGGTAATTATCCTCGTTCAACTCATCGAATCGCATATCTCATGATGGATCAAGTGCCAAATGTGATCGTTGCTGCACCGTCAGAGATGACCTCTTCTGTACCACCTGCAGAGGTGATGACCACTCTGTATTTATAACCATCTAGGGTTGCTCCTGCGAGACCACTGTATGCAAGAGTTGCAGTTGTGAAGTCTGCATAGGTGATACCTGCATCAAGGGAAGCAGTAATATCTTTCCAAGCACGGGTTGCAGATGCGGTCTGTCTCTGCCACTTGTAGACCAGTGCACCAGGGGTGCCTGTGGTGGAAGTGGTGAGGGTGAATGTACCAGCACCAGATGCAGAGGTGGATGCTGCAGGTTGAACATCGATGATCACTGCCGATGCAACGTCTGCCACATATGCGTCATCAGTGTCGTCACCAGCAAGAACTGCAGTGTTGCTCACGACTGCTAGGCATTCTGCCTTGTGTCTGGTGTCACCATTTGCTGCAGTGAAAGTTCTGTACTGCCACCAACCAGGACCCGTGATACCACGAGACTTGTTCTCATCCAGTGCTGCCTCAGTGAGGTCAACAAAGAGAAGTTCGTATGATGCTGAGTCACCACCTTTGATGACATACTCAGCAACTGCCTTAGGTGCAGTTCTGCGAACAGCATTTGCTGCTGTAACGGTGCCAGTAGAACCAGCATAAGTTGTGTGAAGTTCGATTGCCGTAGCACTGGTCACTTCCTTCACGATATAGGCAACACCTGACAGCTCCAGGATGTCACCCACTTTGACCAGATTGTCTGCTGCTGAGGTAAAGTCACCTGCTGTGCCCACGGTAGCATCACCGTTAGTCACAGTCACGTCGGTTCCCATTGCCTTTGCATCTAGTTTTCCGAAGACTGCCATTGTACTCCTATTTGATTGTGATCGTTTTCTAAAATATATTTATAAAGGGGGGAATTTTCCCCCCTCTTGATCAATCCCTTGCCTTGATTGCTGCTTCGACTTTTGCGAAGAGTTCATCATCAGCAGTGGTCTTGGTCAGTTTGACTGCTTTACCAATAATCAAAAGGCAGATGTCGATGAGTTTCTCACCGAGTTCTGCGTCGTCAGGGATCTTAGCAACAGCTGCGTCAACAACTTTGTATGCTAGGGGTAGTAGAAATGAAGCCATGATAATACCTCAAGAGAGTTTACTACTATATATCAATCAAACCTAGATCCGATTGATGGTTTAGGTGCTCTCTTGCGAGCAAGTTTTGCCTTGATCTTATCGACTGGGGTAGGTTCAGTCTTGAACTTAGGCTTAGCACCTTTCTCTTTCTTCTTACCTTGAGGTTGGATTGCTTTCTTTCTGGAAGACATTAGTCCACCAGTCTTTCTCAAATTCTTCTGCATGTGACGCATCACTTTAGAATGACGATCGTCACCACCAAGGGTTCCACCTTTCTTAGACTCTTTACCAGTCTGGTAATCTTTACCAGTCTCTTTTGCGTAACGTGTACGTTCGTCTAGTGTGAACTCCTCTTTCTTCAGACCCAACTTACGTTTGATCTTACCGAAGACACCCTCTTTTTTCTTTGCCTTAGCAGCATCGATACGTTTCTGAAGTTCAGGTGAATACTTAACAGAAGATTTTTTCTTCTGACGTTTAGCATAGTCCATATAGGACTCACCCTTCTTCAGTTTCTTGGGGTCTGACTTGGGTTTGGATGCTGCAGCACGATCCTCACGTGCTCTCTGGTTTGCACCAGGACCACCAAGTTTACGATCCTTTTCAGGATCGGGATGCCAAGTGTCAGCACGTTCTGCTAGATCAGGGTGGGGTGCATACAGGGGACCTTCATAGTTCCCTGCAAACTCCACACCCTCTGCTACTTTTTTGCGGACTTCCTCTTTGCTTGTGCCTTAGCAAGCAGACGTTTCTTTGCTGCTTCCTGATCTGCCTTAGGAATGTTGAACATGTTCCTGTCGGTCTTCAGAGGTTTGTCAACCTCACCCATACCATAACCTTCTTTCTTCAGATCTGCCTTCTTTTTGGCAACAGAAGTCTGTTTCTTTTCACCTGTAGGATATTGAATACCACGATTGTCAGAGTGCTTATTGATAGCACTGACATACTTGTTCATGGTTTTGCTATCACCTTCCCTAGCAGCATTACCTGCCTTACGGTACATCTTAACTCTTTTTTCTCTATCAATCTCCTTGTAACCTTCTTCAACCTCAACCTCTTCTGCCTGAAGACCAGAACGTTTGCGGTCATGGTCTGCAGTCTTCTGCTGCATCAGTTTCTTAGCAATGGTCTTACGACGATTCATCAGATACTTATCAGAAGAATCCTTCTTGCCGTCATTGTTCACATCACCATCTTCCTTGCCCACGGGATCTAGTTTCTCAGAAACCAGTTCGTCCTTCTTAGGCATCACCTTGACTGCAGTCTTCTTAGACTTCTTACCATAACCTTCAACCATCTCTTCCTCGTGCTCGATGTGCTCGTTATGTGCTTCAAACACCAGGACTTGCATCTCAGCAGAAGGAACATTCTTCTCAATGCCGTGCTCAAACATCACGTCATACCATGCAATGCTACCGTCGATTGAATCGGGAACAGCATGTTGACCATGGAGACAAACACCAACACCGAATGATTCATGCTTCACTTTCTTGGAGCAGTCATGAGTCTTGTGGTAACCCTTACCACCGCAGTGCTTGCAACCTTTGCCTTCACAATCAGGACATGTCTTCTTACCTTCGGTGATCACTTCTTCACCGAGACGACGTGCAACTTTGTCAGATCCTTTGGAGATCACACGTGCAGTCTTACCGACAACTTTCTTGATGCCTCTCTTGATTGCACTACCAATGCCACTCTTCTTCTTAGCAGCAGGTTTGCTGCTGGAAGAGGAACTAGAAGATGAAGGTGCCATCGAAGAAGTCGATGAACCTGAAGAGGAAGATGAAGAACCACTGTCACTACGGACATCCTTCAGCAGACTATCAAGTTTGCCACCAGTGCCGTCGTCATCTTTCTTCTTAGCAGGAGTGTTCTGCATCGAAGTGCGTTTTGCCTTGATTCTTGCTGCTTCTTTAGAACCCTGATAGGTGCCTGCTGCTTTTCCTGCTGCAGAAACAGCAGACTTACCTGCTGCTTTGATACCTTTCTTGACAGCAGAACCTGCTTTCTTAAGGATACCACCTGCTTTTTTCATCGCACCCTTGACTTTCTCAGCACGAGATGCAGGAGTGGATGCAGAAGATGCTGCTGCTTTCTTCATTGCAGCACCAGTAGCAAGTCTATCCTTTGCCTGGTCTCTACGACGTTGGATCTCCTTAGGATCCATTCTCTCCATCAGGAACTCTTCGTCATCAAACAGTTCAACGAAGTCTTCAACAATGAAACCGTCTTCTTGTGATTCTTGTAGTGCTTCTACAAACAGATCGACGAGTTCTTCTTCGGTGAACTCATCAACCCAGTCATCAAAGAAAAAGTCAAGATCTTCTTTTTTGAGATTTGCTTTACGATATTGAAGTTCAGCACGAGCACCACTGGTCATGCGACCCTGACCCTGAGGTTTCTTAGATCCACCTGCAGGATTAGGACCAGTGTTCTTTACTGCACGGGAAGAGTATGCGGCACCAGATCTCTTGGAATCTCCAGAGACCATCTTACCACCATCAGAACGACTATCCTGATACTCTTTCTCAGATTGCCCATGCTTGCCCTTGTAGAGTTCCTGAACCATCTCACCCGATTCGGGATTGATAGATTCATTCATTCTAATTTCAGACAAAATGTTTTCGATACCGTTTAGTTTCATTTGCCTTCGGTTGATTTCCTTCTTTTATTTAGTTTATCTTTGACTCCAGAGAATTTAAGACTAGGTTGCCCAGGAGTCATTGCGGCAATCTTCTTTGTTAGTTCAGGGGTTCCCATCTCACCCATAGGAGTGAAATCGAATCCTGCCACCTCAGTCAGAGATGAGATCCATGAACGGAACTTTCTCTTCTGCTCATCTATGTATAAAACGTAGTTGGGTCCTCTGTACACCACTCTACCGACGACACCACTGTCATCATGCTGTACGAAAGCACCAACCTTCATAATGTTTTCATTGAAAAACTGATCCCTATGTTCCACAGGGTCCAACTTAGGTGCAATCTCCCAGAGATTTGCATTCACACCCAAGTCAAAATCTTCGGTCACTTCGACTGACATACCCATGCCAGAACGAACACGACCTAGCAACTTCTCAACCTCATCATCCTTCAGTGCCTTGGGAATACCTGAACGGAATGTCTTGAAGTCACCTTCTGCTGCTGCAGCACGGAGTTTGGATGCTGACATACCCTCAACACCTTCAGCATCAGGGTCACGGGCACCTGCAGAAACAACATTGATAGCAGCAAACTCATAGAGATTGCCATTGTACTTCTCTAGTAGACCCTGAAACTCTTGAACACGATCATCACCAACAACCAGTGTCACTTCAGAGTAACCATCCTTAGCAAAACCCTGCATGACATCAAAGATGTTCTTAGTGTTGCCACTATTCTGAATCTGTTCAGCATGTTTGGGGTATGCTTTCTTCATGATACCAATCTTATACCCAGGTTCCAGAGGGTTCTTCTTACCATCCGACACACGGGAAGGATAGATACGATACTCTGCAACATTAGGTACAGATGCCACAGCATCTAAAAGTTTCTCATGACCCACAGTGGGAGGATTGAAACGACCAAACGTGAAGGCAATATGACCACCCTCTTCTGCTGCTTCTTCCTCACCTGCAGGTGCTTGCTGTTGCTCAGGTTCTTTCTCTTGCACTGCTGCTGCCTGTTCTGGAGTAACCTTCTCCAACTTGGCACCACCATTGATTGACCTGGCAACAATATTGCCCTGCCTATCAGCATAGTAACCTTTACCTGCATGTTTGAGACCCATCTTTGCTGCTTGCTCACCAGCAGCAGTACGGGCTTCAGTGAGAAAATCCGAAAACTTTTTCATTTACTCCAATTCTTTTCTACTGAGAAATTTGCGTGACTAAATTCAAGACGGTTCACCAGTTTGACAGCATAACCGTCTTGAATAGCAACGAAACCTTCGGGGGGAGTAGGCTCGTAAGAGTGATGCCCCCGTTTGATGAATGAGTGGAAGGTCTTCACAGACCCAAGGGATTTAACCGTCATATTTTTTGCTTCTTGGATGCCCTTGTAGGCAGCAATAAGCAGATAAATTGACGAGGAGTTCCTTGCAATGTAGCTCAGACCTTCATCTTTCATCTGAATATATTTATCCTTTGACGCAGTTGACTTTACTGAGTCAACCTTTTTGTTGAAATGTGTTGCGTAGTACCACTTCAGTTCATGAATAGCACGGGTGCACTCAGGCAGTTCCTCATTGCTACGAATGTATGCGTTGAAGAATGGTTTGCAGATGTCATACATCTTGTGCTTGTTAGCAGCAATCTCATTGATGACTTGCTTGCAACCAGTCACTCGGACTTGTGCCATAGAGACGAGACGATCAAACTTCTGCAGATCAGTATCAGACAGATAGCAGAGATTAAAGGGATCATCGTGATACGCATGATGAGCAAACACGTCGTCACAGTCCACCAGTTCCGAAGTATCCACACCAAACTTGCTGTGCATGGCAGCAAAAGTAGGTCCGTAATACGACGTATGAAAGACGATGCCAACACTTGCTTTGGCAATCTGCCTACCAAGATCCGTGTCACATCCAACGGTGTAAGTGAGAGTATTAGGAGTAAAACACCAGTGTTTTGCTCCACCTCTAGATACAACTTTTTTGTCGTCTGTAAAGAGAAGGTCACCTTGCAGAACTCCTTTGATGTTTAGTTTTGGCAGGTGCTCAAGACAGGCATGTAGTTTGTCTGCCAACTGACCATCATAATGAAAGTCAATATCCTTGTGTGAGTAGCAGATCTTAGGTGCTTTTTTGTTGAACACTGACTTAGTGCCAACAAAGAACATACCGTTGTCAGGATCTGTACCACAGACAACTGCTGGTGCACCATCATACTTGACGGTGATAGTGGATGAAGATCCAAGACCAGTCAGTCTCTTACGGAGATTGCGGAGAACAGAGAAAGCACGACGTGCACCGAGGTAACCCTCGTTCAGCAGTTCGTCTTCCAGGTGCTCAAGGTGGGTGTTTTTCATACCTGTATTATACACCGAAAAAGACCTTGGGACAAGGGGGAGGGGACAGTTTCCTCAGTGGAACATCCCCTTGTCACTCATGTATTGTAAAGACTCTTTCATGTCCCCAATGTGTCTGAGTCCGATAGAGACCTGAGGATACGTTGCCTCTTGACCAAACTCATTACGAAACTGATAGTCTTCAAAATGCTTGCCTAGTTCATACTTTTGGAAGTCAGTCACCCCTTCTAGACTCTCTAGAAGTGCTGCCATTCTTTCACATTCTTGACTTCCGTTGCTGTAAATTACTGCAGTAGTCATTTTTTCTTGTGGTTGAATTCAATTACAATCTTTTCGTGTTGGGTAGTCCTATCAGAAACATAGTAATGATGTATCTCACCACCTAGTTCTTTTGCAATCTGATGGAGTCTCCACCAGGGAACTGTGTTTTGTCTTTTTCCTTCCACCATTTTTCTTTTTTTGTCATCCCAGATGTAGTTATGAACTTCACCATCTGAATCAATTACTTGATAGTCGTACTCAGTCACGTTGCCTCCATTCATCAATCTGTTCTTGTGTAGGAACTTTAATACTGAAGGCAAGTCCTTCCTCTTCAAACTCCTCGTTCATCTTTTCATATGTCTCAGGAGTAATCTTTTCAAACTCAGTCACGTTGCCTCCAATCATCAGGTTTATCTTGCTTGAACCAGTCTACGATCTCATCCGCACCACTAAACCCCGTTTTGTAATTAGATGGGTCGGGGTCTCCTAGTCCCATCTTATTCATAAAATCATCCATACTGCCCTCCTGAATATCCTGAGCAGCTTGACGACGTGCTTTGTTTAACCAGTCTCTAGCAGTTGTGTATGACTTGGCAATTTTCTCTGCCCAAATCATATCCTCTAGTTTTACTTCCTCCTTGTTTGCGATCTTCTTACAGATAAATTCTAGTCGTAGTCTGTATTGAGTTGATAGCATGTTACTCGTCTGTTAGATAGTGCTCTAATTGATTGATCCTTTGGAACTCAGCATATGCTGCTTCAGAACGTATATGAAGAATATCACGAAGATCGTCCATAATGAACGTCGGATCAACACCGTCTTCAAGGTACTTGTCAATGGCTTCTTTGAGGTATCTTTTGCGATGCCATTCAGGTGAGTATGGTTTGTGCATAATGTTGTCGATTCACGTCAGCAGCATAGCACTATTTAATTGTTTTGTCAATCACTCCAATTTATAATATGGGGCAGAGATAATAGACTTGGATGATGCATATAGAAGTAGATCTTCACACACCTGATCTCTCTTGTCTTTATCTCTGATGCCTGTGATTATATCATAGAGTGCTGCTGCAGAACCCATGGCATACATGAAACCATCTAGTTCACCTGCAGCTGCCTTCTCTTCAATGAACTGAACATACTTTGTTTCAGTTGCTGAAGGTGAGGTTGCAAGAATAACTTTCTTGACACTTGCTTCCAGGGCAGCATACTGCGTCCCCTTTGCTTTGACAATACTTGCTACGTTTGGAATTTGTCTGAGTCCATGCAATTTGAGAATCAGATTGACTGATCCTGCACCAACTTTACCTTGGTTTGCACTAGCACCTTTGACTTCCCCTTGGAATCCAGTCAGTGATTTAGGTCCATCGAACCCTCTGAACTGAATTTCTACACCACTCTTGAACTTCATGTATATATCAGAAGACTTTAGACCCTTTCTATAAAATGAATCATAGAACTGATCTCTAGCAGTCTTAGGATCAACGTTGATCTTGCTTAGTTTAGCATTAGTTTGTGTAATTTTCTTCAGTGACACACCAAACATGATGGGACCCTGACCATCTCCTACCAATCTGTGCATCATACACTGATTCAGACCCTGCAAAGTCTGCTCTTCTTGTAGACACTTATGTTTGTATCCACTGGTAGTGACATAGATGTCAGCAGGAGACCATTTATTGATGTCAATCCTGACACCTTCTGCTTTCTTCACTCTCTTAAATTGATTCTCAATGTAGTTCACCTCTGCTGATCCACGGTGAAACTTGACACCTCTAGATTTTATATTCTTGAACTCATCCCAGAGTCTATTAGCACCCTTGACACAAGATGATACCCATGAGTCATCCATTTTGAAAATGTTTTCTCTTGTCTCATCAACATCAAACAGACCTTTTGCTGCCTCTACTGTGTCTGGTGTGATATCTGCCTGTGTAATATGTCTTCCTAGATTAAATGCCACTGCTGCATAGACTGCCTGACCTGATTCAGTCTTCTTAGTTTCTGCTGCACCTGCACCTGATCCTCCACGTTTTCCTTTGAAGATATATCTGATGACTGATGTGCTAGTTTCTTTAATTACAATGCCATCAAAACTAGACTCAGGAATCTTACTGATAACAAAGTCATTACTACCAAAATTAGGTCTAGTCTGACTACTATTTGCACCCTGCTTTAGTCCTGCTTGTTTCAAAGCATCGACCATATCTGCTCTAGCAGTCACCCTATCATCAACTTTGACCAGAATCTTAGTTACTCTGGCACTTGCATCTACAGTAGTGTCCAAATCTTGTGTGACTTTATTGACGGCAAGCAATACTTCCGACAGGGTAGCCATAAAAAAGGGGGTAACTCTACCCCCTATCTATATCAGATGTCTCCTTCTGCTCGGTTCTCAGACTTCTCAACCTCAAACTTTGCCATCGGATATCGTGCCAGAAGTTTGTAGGTGTTCTGAATTACAACCTCATCCAGAGACACACCCAGAGCAGTACATGCCTGCATGACATACCACATAACATCACCCAGTTCAATCAGCAGGTGCTTCTTATTGTCATCGTTGTATGGTTTGCCTTGGAAGATCATCTTCTTCACAATCTCAGTGAATTCACCTGCCTCAGCAGACATACCAACAGCAGCAGTCAGCAGTCGATTGGTTTCGCAACCTTCATCTTTGAGGGCAGCAAGTCGTTCCAGGAATACATCATTGTCAGAAGACTCTTTGCTGGTGATAGACATGACAAACTTCTGATAGTTGTCAAAGTCTGCTTCGGGGTGACCAACCTTCTTTTGTTGCTTCTTAGTCATAGTTTAGTGTTGCGAATTTGTCTTTGAAAGTTTTCACAGGTGCTTCCTCTTGTCCAGAGTCCAGAAGGTCCCCACCTTCTGACTGATCACAATCATACAACCTCATCTTGTTTCTGTCAATACCCAGAACAAACTTACGGTTGACGGTTGGATCGTTGTATCGGTTCTTCAACTGCTTCACCATAATCTGCCCGAGTTCCTCCAACTCTTCAGTAGAAATGAGGGCAAGCATGAGGTCAGCAGTAGCAGGGAGACCAAAGGATTCAGAAGTGTCAGTAAGGTCAAGATCAGTGCTGCCATAACCTGAACGAGTGGTTTGAGTAGCAGAAACGACAGGAACCCCGTATTTGCAGGCCATGCCTCTGAGTTCTTCTGCGATTGATTTGATGTACGTGTATGAGTTAACGATGTTGTTCTTATATCGGGAAGAAGCACATATGTTAAGGTAATCCACGTAGACAATATCGGGCTTGAAATTCTTTTTGATAGCAAGATCATCAAGCAGAGACTCAAAGTGATTAACATGAGCAGATGCCGTAGGATATTCTTTGATGATGAGTCTACCCTGAGTCTTCTGACTGAGTTGAACCACCTTCTTATCAAAGATAGAGTGTGTCAAATCACCCAGGTCACGAACACCAACGTTCAGCAAGTTAGCATCGATCCTCTCTGCAATCTTTTCTTCTGCCATCTCCATGGTGATGTACAAGACATTCTTGCCATCGAGAAGATTTGCAGATGCACAGTGACACATAGCAAGAGACTTACCCACACCTGTACCAGCAAGGAAGATATTGAGAGTTTTACGAGGGATCCCACCTTTGGTAACCTTATTTAGATAATCGATATCAAAGGGGATCTTATCTTCAACCCGATGATAGAACTCATATCGAGCATCAGAATCCTCAAGGTAATCGTGACCGATAGTATTGTCAAAACATACCGACAATGCTTCAGAAAGAATCTGTGGAATGGCACCACGATCACGGTGCTTGTCCTGTCCATCAGCAATCTGAATAGACTCCATCAATGCCAGATAGACAGCACGTTCCTTACACCACTTCTCAGTAGTGTCAACCAACCACTGCAGTTCATGATCCTCCTCTTCAAGAGAATCAATAGTGGTCAGACATTCCTTGAACAGATCCTCAGACAGATCAAGACGGTTCTCAATCTCAACCCTCAGAATCTCCTTGGTTGGAGTCTGATCGTAGTTCGTCACAAAGGTCTGAATGCTGTCGAAGCAGGTCTTCGTTGAGATCGACTCGAAATAGTCCTTCTTCAGGAAGGGTATCACTTTCCTCAAGAACTCCTGGTTGTTCAGGAGTTGGTTCAGGATTAAGGTTTCGATTCTGTTCATTTAATCGTTCACGTTGTTCATCAATGTTTGCTACGAAGTGATCTGCCTGTCGGAAAGATCTGGTAAAGACCCACTTGCGAGTGTCAACACCACAGTCCTTGTAAGTCTTTAGAGTCTGTTCAAGCACTGGTTCAGGCAAACTAGAAACTAGATTACCGTCCCCATCATACACCATAATCACGTTATTTGCTATGATGTCATCACGATTTACAGACCCCTGTACCCCAGGTTGCATTTCATCGATGAGTGCTAGACCCTCTTCGATTTCCTGCATGAGTTTGGTTGCGTTTTCATTACAGTCTACGCAATCCTCTTCAATAAATTCAGAGTCGAATTCAGGATCCATAAGTAAACTCTTTTTCTGCTGCCTTATCTAGCTGCATCATGACTTCGGGGGTGAAGTATTTTTCGGGATCAGCAAGTATAGCAGAAGGATAAACGGAAGATTCCCCAATAACAACCCGATTCCCCTTTCGGGTGAAGACTCCATGCTTCTCACCCAGTTCCAGTAGTCCGTAATACTTGTCAAGTCCACGTTCGTCGTAGTAAAGACGAATCTCAGCATCAGCATTCTCCTTGGTTAGACGAGACTTAGCAGTCTTTGCCTTGATAATGTTTCCGACGACTTCCTTTCCGTCCTTCTCTTTCTTCTTACTGAGATAAATGATTGTGCTACTAGCATACTTAAGACCAGAACCACCACCCATTTCTTTTGTTGGAATATAAGCACCGACAACATCGTAGGTGTGATTTGTGACAAGCATTGGTACATTTGCTTTCCCCAGTTTGAGAGTCAGAACACGGAAGATTGACTTCACAACCTGAGCACGAGTCATGTCACGAGTATCTTTACCCGCTTCAGTGTCTTCGACCTCTTTGGTTGTAGAGAGCATCCCTAGAGAGTCTAGCACAAACATCATGGGTTTGCGTTCTTCTTCAGGTTGTGCTAAGTATTTGTCTAGGATTTTGATTGCCTGATGCCTGAACTCCTGCACCGTAGTGACAGGAACTAGGACCATTCTCTTACTATCTATGTTACGACTCTCAATCATGTCACGAGAGATAGCAGACTCTGACTCAAAGTAGATGACACCTGCATCAGGGTCCATCTCAAGATAGTTCTTGACAATACTCAGGCAGAAGAAGGTCTTACCAGTAGAGGATTCACCTGCAATAGCAGTGATTTTGTTAGATGGAATGCCACCGTAGATACTACCAGACACCAGACCGTTGAAAATGTACGATCCAGTGTCAACAAATGCAGTAGTATCACCAGCAGCAACACCGTCAGCAACGATGCCTGCATATTCATTACCAATCTCTTTGGCAATATCTTCTAGGAAATTCATAGGAAAAATGATTCAAGTGTTGCGATTTTTTCTGCCTTCCAACCTATGACATCAAGGATAATCTTGAGTGGTTCAAGGAAACTTTTGTCAAACTGTAGGTCATGATCGATGTATTTGTCAAGTCCAAGTTCAGTCGGGAACTCCTGAATGAAGGAGACCACGTTCTCACTGATTTTGTTAGGGACTTTTAGATACAGGAATCGGATCTTCTCACCGTCCTGAATCAGAGGATACTTACGATCAAGTTTATTCTTTTTGATGTGGTAGTTATACAGGATAGCACCACGGGCATGGATGGGTGTGCCCTTACGATAGAGTGTTGTGTTGTCTTTGAACTTGGTCAGGTTGTTGCATGACCGTGGGAATGCAATCTGGTCAGGGGATAGAGTCTTGAACTCCTCTCGGAATGCAGCAATAAACTGCTGGGTCTCCTCCTCACTACCAGACATGATGACCTTCAGTGCATCTTTAATCTTCTGCCTGCATGGTGCAGGTGTAGAAGACTTGACTGCTTCGATGCCCATCATCTTGAGTTTGGGTTCCTTGTATCGAACACCCTCACTGTCCCAGACATTGAGAATATATCGTTTCTTGGCAGTCCAGATACCACGATCAGCAATGTTCTCACGCTTCATGAACATCTTCTGATCGTATGCCTTCACATAGGTTGCCAACGTTTCATAAGAATGACCGATATGCTTTTCAAATTCCACTTCACACACCTTGTCAAGGAACCCAACAATGCTCTGATTGCTTTTCTCTCTGTCCTTGAATACATTTTGTACCAGAGGACCCAGATTGAGATAGATGGAATCAGTATCAGAAGCAATAACGTAGTCAGTATCATCGGTCTTTAGGATTTTGTTGAGATAAGTGTTCATTTTGTTCTCAATCCATCGGATCGAGACCTGCCCAGACAGGGTGATTGCCTCAGCATTTGCCAGGTTGAAGTAACGAAAATACTGATTACCAATGGCACCATAAGCAGAGTTCAGTTGGATCTTACGTGCCATCTGAATGTTGTTATACTTGCTGATTGCCTTCTCCAGTTCCTTAGTAGGAGTCTTTTCATACTCCTGCTTTGCCTGAAGCATCAGTTTCTTGTACTGTTTACGTTCATCGTAGATCTTCTGCATCATCTTGGGCAGAAATCCCTGACGAGTTGTGTCATAACATGCACCGTTGGCACATACAGTCTGACCCTTGAGATCAGAAAGATCAACTTCCTGATTGAGAATCTTGTCTACCGAGATCCCTGAATACCGATGCGGTAGTAACGTCTCTGGCGAGATGTTGTACTGCATAATGAGGTGAGGGTATAGGGAGTTGAGGTCAAAAGAGACCACCCATTCATAGAGTCCAGGAATAGGTTCCTTGACATACGCACCAGCATACTGAGCATCTTTGTTTGATTGCTTTTTCGGGGGAATGACAATGTTCTTCTCCTTCAGGAAGTTGTAAATCATGGTGTCCCACATGCGAACCTGTGAGTACACATCTTCAAAGTTGACCTTAGCATCATATGCCATGGTCACAGCAAGTTCAACTAGTTTCATCTTGTCTTCCAACTGGTCAACAAGATCCACGTCATGAATGTTATACTCGACAAACTTCTGCCAGTTTTTAGTGTAGAAGTCCTTGAAGGTGTCATACTCACTGTGGTCCAACTTGCGGGCACCAAGTTCGACATTAGCAATGTGATCCAGACGATAAGATTCTTGGTTGGTGTAGGTGAATTTCTTGTAGAGATCCATGTAGTCCAAGATAGACACACCTGCGATCTCATACTGAACATGTTTGCGTCCAGCAATCACGATCTCTCGTGCATTCACCCAACCCCAAGGAGAAAGACGATTGACTTCTTTCTCGTCAAGAATCCTTTGACAACGATTACAAATGTAGGGAATGTCATAGAGGTTGTTGTTCCAACCAGTCACAATGTTAGGGCAGTTTTCATGCCAATAATCAATAAACCGACGCATCATCTCCTGCTCGTTATCGCAGAAGACATACGTCAGTTCGTTAGCATTCCAGTCAAAGGGACGTGTGCCCCAGGTGATGATCTCTTTGGAGATGAAGTCTTTGATGGTGATACAAAGAATCTCCTCAGCAGACTCTTCAACGGTAGGGAAACCGTTTTCAGATGCCACCTCAATGTCAATCGTCCAGATCTTGAGAGAGTTGAGATCCCAGTCAACATCACCCTTGTAGGTGTCTGAGATCCACTGATACACATAACGATCATTGCCATAAACGTTGAAACCTTCAACGTTCTCATACTTCTGAAAGTATTCACGGCAGTCACGGATGCCTCCTGGTTGAACAGGGGCAACGAACTTACCGTCTAGGGTCTGATAGTCAGTCTCTTTGTTAGAAGACACGAAGAGTGTGGGTTGAAAACGGTCACGACCACTGATGTGGTTACCATGATCTACCTCTCGGTAGTAAATGTAATCACCCCTTACTGCAACGTTAGTGTACATCAACTCTCCTTCTGTGAATACGCAGCAGCAATCTCTGCTGACGGATCCAGTATAGTAAAGATCGAGTCAGAAGTCAAGAAGAGATCACGTTGCGAAGTGTATTTTGGCCACTCTGTCAACTGTCCATCCTCAATGCTGTAGGCATCCTTGATAAAGAGTGATGGTTCTTCATCCATCTCTTCAATCATACCCACAACATAGACATCAGGTAAGGACTTCAGGAGTAATACTTTCAACATGTTCTTCTTCACCTCCAGTTAGTTTGTTATATTTTTCTGTAATAATTTCGTATGGTCGATAGATTGTAACGACCCATTCAATTGGACACATAATTTTTTCCTCGGCAGACATAGGTGCCCAGGGATAGAACATGACACTGATATCATCGATCTGCTGAGGTTCTTCAGTAAGAACTTGTAGATCTTTGTTCTCTACAGCATCCACAATGTAAGGTTTGCCAAACAAATATGCTACTGGTTTATCAGGAGTATCTTTCGGACAGATTTCTTGAATGTCAGCAATGACATCCTCACCGCTTTTTAGTCTTGCGATTCTTACGCTCATAATATTCCTCAATAACTTGATCGTATGCTTTACGAAGCAATTTACCAATTGCTGCGTTCTCTGTAATATTCTGTTGTTCTTGAACTGACCGAATGTATGGAAGAACTTCTTCCACCATGCTTGCAGGCACTTCGATCAGGATCGTTTCTGTGTCCTCATAATTGTTTTTGGGACACAGGTTTACAAACGTGTGCATAGTTGCCTCCAAAACAAAAGAGACCCGTGTGGGTCTCTTTAATTGTATACTATATATCAG